>AUXO017464164.1_pt1 | contig 12171 bp, 21 predicted proteins | sample 768731 | NCBI WGS metagenome assembly AUXO01 (sample SAMN02715735, study PRJNA202380) | gut metagenome | biome: sheep rumen | host: Ovis aries | place: New Zealand: Palmerston North | reverse complement strand
GTTGAACAAGAAGTTATGGGAATTCCTTTTTGTTTGACAACAGATTTTTTGTCCGGTGGATTCTGAATTCCCATTTAAGATTCTGCCGGACATTTCTTTTCAAATGGGTTACATAAGCTATAATGCTGAACTTTCCTTCCCCAATGAGGAAGCCTCTTCAAAGTACCGAGAGGTACTTGAAGAGGCTCGGTTGTGCTACAACCATCTGAGCCAGCTCCTTGACCAAGATGGTTTCAGAACTCATCAGGAAAGCAGACTGACCATTCAGCAGAAATATTACAGAGAACTGCGAAGCAGGTTCAAGGGACTTACTTCCCAGATGGTAATCGAAGTAATTTTCGACTGCTTTGCAAACTGGAAGTCGGCAATAAAGACCGCCAAACGAAACGGAACGGAGTTCAAGACTCCGTTCCGCAAAAACCCGGTACTGACTCTTGACAAGCGGTTGTATTCAAGGCTTCAAAAGGGTTCCATAAAAATTACAGTTCCAACCCTTAAGACCGTCAAATGCATCTTCAACACATATGAACGGCTTGACAGCCTCTTCGAGGCGCATCAAGCCGTAAACTGCTCCATCTTCTACAAGAACAAAAAGTTCTACATTTCAATAAAGTTCGATGTGCCGGAAGATTACAATGATGCCGAAGAGCCGAAGGCTCTAGGCATAGACCGTGGCATACGCCGCATAGCGGCGTGTTCCGACGGAACTGGATGGATAAACAAGGGGTTTAATAAAAAGCGGAGGCAACTTAGATACCTCAAGCGGTGCTTGCAAAAAAAAGGTACGAAGTCCGCGAAGCGGCATCTTAAGAAAGTCAGGAAAACAGATAGAAATCGTTCAAAAAACGAAGTACATCGCGTAGTCAACTGGCTTCTGGCGAAGCCGGTTGACACATATGTGCTTGAGGATTTAAGCAAAATTAAGAAGAACACGTCGAAGACCTACAAGATAGAGGATGATGGAAATCATAGGGAAGTAAAGAAGACGAGGCACAACAACAGGTTCGGCCAGATTCCGCTGCGCGAAATACTGGCCGTGTTGGAGTACAAGGCACCACTTCTTGGAAAGAGAGTGGAAACCGTTAAACCGAACTTCACCTCTAAAAACGACTACAGAAAGATAAAGAGGGGTAAACGTTTGGGTACTCGCTACTACGCCTCGGACGGAGTGATTCTGGACGCAGACGGAAACGCCGCCTGCAACATAGTCCTCCGCAAACACCCCGCATCAACCGTGGTTAAGCCGATCTATGGCTCCATGGTATTTGCGGGCAGGGCCGGGTCAACGGCCCCATCGTGGATGGGTCTTAAAAAACTCAATCCGCAAGCCGCCTCCCATTTGGGGTGGCGGTAGTTGACTTCAACTCCGCAATTGGCGCAAACATGATTTGCCTTTGGAGACTTGTCAGCATTGAGGTTGCGAATGTAGTCTTCGGCATTTCTAAGTTCAAGTACCGCTATTTTAGATTCACATACTAAATCATCAACCGTTTTTTCAAGACGTGTTGCCGCATTGGCATAACGATGCTCCTCTTCTTCAATCATCTGTTCCATCAACTCGCGGTCAATCATTTTGCTTTTCCTCCGTTTTGTCCTTGAATGAAAGGAAAATCTCAATTATCTTCTCAAAAGGTGTATTGAGATATTCTTCTGCTCCGTCAAACCATGTCTGAAATCTGGCCGCTGTGTCAACGCCCCATTTAATTACTTCTGGAAGTTCGCACCACTTTTTGACCCCGGATTTTACAACCGCAACTCTTTGGCCATAATCATGGTAAAAATTGTGGCAATAGTAATATGCTCCCATATCATAGAATGCACAGGCGAACCCGTTGCCGTACTCCCAATTCGTCGTATTAAACCATTTGCTCCATTCTGAATATCTTGTTCCAATATCGTTGTAGAGTTTCAAGTATCGTTCTGGAATATTCTTCAAAAATTCCAAAATTTCATTTGGCGACATCTTGGAATACATCTTCTTGTAGTTCTCGTAAATTTCAAGGTAGTACTTTGTTCGCTCGGTTTTGAAACACTTATCGAGATTTTTCCTAATTTGGTGTTGTACCTTGAGTGTGTTACCTAACTCGCCATAGAGTTTCTCAAGCACAGTCTCCTGCTCTGGAGTCATTAAATTGTTACCAGTAAGAACATTGAACTTATGATAAAAAGCATTTTTGGCTTTTCTGAGTTCACCAAACTTCATGTAGGCCGGATATGCTCCTTCTTCAGTGCATTGACTAATGATTTCTCGGTCTTCTATTTTAAGCAATTTAACCAACTTGTTATGCAGTTCGCGTCGCTCTTGGTCTTTTTGCTTGAGCGACTTCTTTTCCTCCCACAGTTGTGGAATGTTGAGGACGTTGATTAGATAAAGACCCAGAGTCTCATCTAATTTTTCATCTGCACCGACATATAACATGGTATTGTTCATTGAATTATTTTAACAGGAAAATTTGATAAAATGGATATAGGATAGATTATGAAAAGCGCATATACATATTTTAACGAGGTTTTCGGCAAGAAAATGGAATTTTTGCCGAAAATGTTGATTTTCAACAAATTACCCCCCACCCCAATTTGTAATCTGAATTGCAAGACTGGAGGCAGATAAGCCATGCTTCCAGTCAAATTAAGCCCGTTTGGGTTAAGCATTAAGAAACTTCCTACCGCAAAGGACTATGTGCAGAATGGTCTGGTGTCAATGTGGGACGGCATTGAAAACGCAGGGTGGGGAACGCATGATGATAACCTTAGACTGATTGATTTACTACAAAATGGTTACGAGATGCCAGTCGAAACCATCGAGTCTAATCACGGAACAGTACGAGGAATCTCAAAGTATAGAATGGCACGGATTACCGACGCAGTTAGGTCTGTTGAGGTTGTTTGTGCAGTAACAGGGACTTATAAACCAGCCAGTGGAAGAATATGGACTACATATTGCGAGGGTAGTACTCAATATACAGATGTAACTAGATATGCTGGACTGGCTGTAGGCGGAGTATCTGAGTACCCAGACAGAGTAACCTTAGGCACATTATATCCAAACATCGAAGGAGGTTTTCTTGAAGACGCATTTCCTGCGGCATTGTATGGAACATCATTTAGCGTATCGTTTTCTTCTAATACTAACAAATCTGACATTTACTTAAACGGTACTTACACCTTACAATCAAATGTTCACATCTCAGAAACCCAGCAAAATCTTTACTTTAATGGCCAATACGGACTTACATCGTATGGATTTAATGGTAGCATTTATAGTTTTAGACTTTATTCACATACATTAACCGCCTCAGAAATCGCGACGAACTACGCCATAGACAAACTCCGCTTTAATCTTTAGGTTTCCTTTTATTAGGAAACCCAGAGCGGATGCTCAAGTCCATCTTCGCGCCGCAGTTCTCGCAGAACTTCGGCAATTCAGACCACCTCTCATGCGCCTCGTCGGTGGTGTAGAATGGCGCAGTTCTGACATAACCGCACTTAGAGCAGCAGGACTCGTCATATTTTAGAAATGCCCAATGCGCAAGTTCTTCAGTCCCGTTGGTGTGTGCTTCTTGAAGAATCTGCTCTCCGTTCTTTCCAGACTCAAACCCTTCCAAAGTCCCTATTTCGTGACCGCACGAAAAACACCATGCTGCAAGCGCATTCAATCTAGTTTTGAATGCCTCATTCTCATCAGAACGGCGGTTGTCTGTAATCAGTTTCAGCATTTCTGGCAAAGATTTTCGATAGCCAGTCTGCTTTTCAAGTGTCTGTTTTTGAATGGTGGTCATGGTTAATGCCGCTCATTCCACCTTGCAAGAGCTTGCGCAATCAAATCTTTGCGCACATCTTCTGGGATGTCCATAAAATCGCCAATTCCGCGAGGCGTATCCTGCTTCCATTCGCTGAACACTTGAGGACCATGCACATGGCACTTGGAGCACTGACCTGAAATTGCGAAACGCTTTTTGCCGACTCCCTCCGTGCGGGCTTTTAGAAAAATCTTTTTGCATCCGCAAAACGGGCAATGCTCCGCGCCTTCCAAAATCGGTCTTGAGGTTTTTGCCATGTTTAATCCTCCTTATACTTTTCTTCTAGTTCTTCTTTGACAGATTCAGTGTATGGATTTGAATCGCCATAATTCTTTGCGTCCTTCAAAATGAATCTGACCTGCGCCCATGAACCATCATAGTTGCCGGACATAGTTTGAATGCGCGGAAGCAATCTGACTCCATCTGAAAATGAAGACTTTAACCAATGACTCATCGGTAGCGCCGCACGATAACTCACCAAGTCAAACACATCTGTTCTGAAATATGATGAAACGCCATGACTGTTTCCAATCCCAATCTCGGCAAATATCCATATATAGGCGGGAAGCAAAATTTCTTCAATCGCTTCTTCCGCCCAAGTGTTTCGATGATAAAAGCAGTTACTATTCGGTATCAAACCGTCTGCGAGTTCCTTGCCATAAATCGGAAGCTCGACAGATAACTTTATAAACTGTTCATCATCGTAGTTGCCAAGTGGAATTTCCTCGGCATGAAAATCATAAATAAGTGAATCGTTACCAAGGTGTGAGCTAATGAATGTCTCAAGACCGTCCAAATTTACACGAAAATCCATGTCGGTCTGAAACATGAGATAAAGTTCAACTCTGCTGATTTCTCCGCAAGCATAACCAGATGAATCTCCTTTTGAAACCTCAGACATGGTTTTCTCCTTCAAATTTGGCTTTCAGGCGCATATATTCTCTACGCTCAGCCTCAAGTGCTTCTTCTTTTCTTTGAGTCTCTGCTTTTTCTTTAAACTTCAAAACATCTGTCCTGACTTCTTCTAAATCCATGTCTAAATAACGCACTGGAAATGAAACAACCTCGCAATCGTCATATCCATCAAGAGTAATATTCAAGCACGGCTCACCAACCCATGGGTCTATGTATTCTGGTTTGTCAACCCACATTTCCTCAATGTCCCGGTATTGGCAATCAGGGCCGCACCACAGTTCCAGAATCTTACAGATTTTGGGAAACAGTTCCTTCGTGATGTTTTGGGTTTTTGTCCAAAGATCAACATATTTGTCTAAAAGAGTCCGAAAATGGTTTTTGCTATTCATGGTTTTCTTCTTCAAACTTTGCTTTCAGACGTTCGTACTCTTGGCGTTCCTTTTCTTCCTCTTTTATGCGTTTCGTTTCTTCTTCTTTGCGTTTTCTTTTTTCTTCTTCAATCTGGATTCTATGAACTTCTTCCCAATATTTCGGTTTAAGTTCCTTAAGTTCTTCAAAACTCATGTTAAGCCAGTTAAACGGAAATTCAACGGAACAATTATCATAAGGTTCGGCATCATAGCCGTCCCAATAATAATGAGTAACGGTTTCTCCATCATTTGACAAATAGGTGTCACCATGAGTTTCAATCTTGCAATGGTCGCCAAACATGAGATTGGCGACTTCCTCCGCGCGGTGGCTGAACTTGGTCATCACCTCTTCTGCGTGACGAATTTTCTGGGCGTCTAGTCTTTCCATGTTGTCCTCATTACAACCGAAAATGGTTGTTTTACGCCATTATAACCTCATTCGGTTATGCCATTTGCAATTAAACAATTCTTCTCACATCGCCGTTATTGTTGCTTCGGTCAACCAGAATCGGCTCTTCTCCATTGAAAACATATCCAACCTTGTTGTCGATTTTGGCAAGCTGCTCATGCGTGAAGACTTCTTCCACGATTGTGCGGACATAATCCCCCTGCGGTCCGTTGAAAGCCTTGACTTTGCGCGCAAAATAAGTCCCTCTCCGCATCTGAATTGTCAAATCGCGCCACGGATGCCCATCCTCGTCGAGAAGTTCAAGTCTGTTCTTCTGATTCTTCTTCATCAACTGCTTTGTAGAATAGAACTCCATCGCATAACTTGAAATGCTGTTCTTAATGGCGTCGTTTTCGCGCCAGACAAAGCAATTTACAAGTTCGTCAAGAGATGGTACCTGATAGACCCGGCAATCAAACGTGGGGCAGATTTTAAGCACTCTTTCGCGCAGTTTGAGTCTGTCGCTTGAAAGACCCTGCTCTGCGTCCATGGATTCATCCAGCGCGAACTTGTAGAAGAATCCGGTGGCCTGCGAGGCAATAACGGACTCAAGCTTGAAGATGCGCCCCTCGAATGGGGCTTTTTCAACACTCTTCCATCCAAGTGAGATTTCGTCTGACTGCACGAATCCAAGGTCTGCGTTGAATTCTTTTACCAGTTCGGCGCAGGCATACTGCATTGCCTTTGAAAACTGATGCGCATAGTTGCCTACGATTGAAAACTGACTTTCCAACCCCCTCGTAAAGGTGTGGAATGCCCGTCCGTCAATCCTCGCATATAGAGGAAGCAACCGCATGAAATACTGCTCCGTAGTGGATGCCTCATACTGCTTCATGCGGTCTCCGAGAGTGTCTTTGCTTGTGTCCATGGTTTTAAGCCCTCTGCATTATTTTAACAGGAAAACTACTCAATCCTTTTCCATGTAGTTCCATGCGTCTTTAACAAGCTCCTTTAATCAGGTAATCCGCCTTTCATTTTTTCAAACTTTGCTTCTGCATCAAAGAAAACTGCGGTATGACCAAATGCACCGGGTCCTTCGCTCCAGTAGAAAAACAGCGTTGGAACTCCATTGTTGTCATTCTTCAGTGTCAAGCTGGCGTTGTCGGGAATGTCCTCATTTTCAAGATAGTTGATAAGTTCCCGCTTTGAGATTCTATGTACAGTAGATAGTGCCATTGTCATTCTCCAGACCCAATTCTAGCCTCTTCATCCGCGCCCTTATCCATGAAATGACCCATGACGCAACAAATAATGAATGCCGATATCAGCCAAAACGCAATACCGGCTGGTGATATATCAAAACCCGGATGCGAACATCCGCAACAACACGCTAGTATATTCATTTCTTTTTAATCCCTTTCCATGTAAGACCACGCATCCTCAACAAGTTCTTTTGATTCAACGTCAAAGTTTACCGCCGTATGACCGAATGCCCCGGCATCTTCACTCCAATAAAAATACAGATAGAACTTTCCTTTGTCAAACTGCAAAGTACATTCAGCGTCTTCGGGAATGTCAGCCTTCTGAAGATATTCAATCAGCTGGTCTTTTGAAAGAGGGACGTTTGTCGAAAGCGGCTTCTCGACATCAACAGGCTTTGCCACCTCGGAAACTGGAGCCGCATTGTAGCTGATTCCATCCCCAGTGGAGCCGTTCAAGTCTGTTTTGACTTCGACCGCCCCATCCAATAACGGCTTCACCTTCTCCATGTATGACTGCCGCCACCTCATTATCTCTTTGTCATCCCCTCCCCTGATGAGATAGAACGGGAAGATAACGTCAAAATCCGCGCAAATACCGCCAGTATGGATAATCTGCGCCTTGAACTTCACATCTCCGGAACCATTGATGTATTCAAAGGTGTCGTAGTTCACCGTTATGAAAGGCTCTTCAAACGGCTGGTCTATTATAATCGCCGTGATGTGTCTTATCCGTTCATCTACTGTCTGTTCTACCATTTCAATTCTCCTTAACAGTTTCAATCCAATTTGCAAGTTCCTCGTCGCTGGCATTCTCGATGAATGAAAATGGACAAGTGATGTCCAGTTCTACCCCACTTCCGGCAAATCTTCTAAAATGTCCGTCGAAATTGATAAGTTCGGCCCGTTTTTCATATCGAGATGAAAAGTCATTTATATATCCGTCAAAACTTATAAGTCCGGTCTGTTTTTCGTATCGAGGTGAAGACCCATTTATCAATATGCACGGTTCTTCCTCTACCGGATATCCAAGAAACACGGCGGCTATGTGCCTTAACCTCTTGAGAAACTTATCGTATTCTTCCGGACTTGTTTTGTATTTCGCAAATTTATCCGATTCCATTTAATACCCCATATTCTTTCTTCTAAGATTAATCAATTTTCTGACTTCTGAAACCTTAAAGACAATGTATGCCGTCTGACTGCCTTCTGTGAAAACGACATATTGTTTCAACAACTTATAATCAATACAGGAATCCAGCACGGCGACTTCGATTTTATCCAAATTGAAATGCTTTTCAATCTGTGGCATTGTGGCAACAGCCCACGGAAGATGCCAGTCTATGAAGTCACGCGAGCCATTGAATATCCGCCTCAATGATATATCGCCGTCAACCTTCCAGAGGATAAGCGCAGATATGCCAAAGACAAGAACAATGGCACTTATGGTTCCTCCTATGATTATTAGTTCATTCATCTAATTACTCCTCCCTGTTCACGGGACAATCTTTCAATGGCGACATTATAGTAGTGTTCGTCCCGTTCTATTCCAATATACCGCCTATTCAGATTCTTAGCCGCCAACAACGCAGTTCCACTCCCGGCGAAGCAATCGAATACGACATCGTTTTCATCCGTGTAGGTCTTAACCAGATATTCAAGCAGTTCAATCGGCTTCTGGCTTGAATGCAATCTGGAATAATTGTCAACGCATTTGAATTCAAGGACATTCGTTGGGTATCTTGTAGTTTTCCCTCCGGCGTAATCTCTCTTATTTGTTCCAAAATATGCTTTTCCGTTTGAATAACCCTTTGCGGAATTTGTCGGCGTATGGCCGTCAGTTATCTGGGGATTATATTTCCTACCCTTTCCAAACACCATTATTTCCTCGATTTTCCGTATGGGCATTTGCTTCGCATGAAAGAAGTTTGTCCCCTGATTCTTAATCCAATACCAGCAATACTTGAACTCTTTGAAATTGGATGAAATCACCTTTGAAGTAAACGGCTGGCTTCCAAATATCGCAATGATGCAGTCCTTCTTTCCGATGCGATGAAATTCATACCACAACTTCTCAAGATTTATTTCCTTGTCCCATTCCGGAGCCGTCATTCCGTAAGGTGGGTCAATGCAAATGAAATCAACAAAATGTTCCGGAAGTTTTGGCATCACATCAAAGCAGTCGCCTAGAATCAGCTCATTCATCTACACGACTCCAATCTGTTAGTCCAGCAAGGACAATCCGGGTCATGCAAAGTGGTGCTATAGGCCTGAACTATATCCATGTATTTAAGATACCTATGACCATGATATTCAAAGCTCTTGAACCTAGAATCATACACGGATTTCACCGAGGTTTTCCCTCTTGTATCTGGCTTGTACTTTAGGCTTGAAATTATGTCATACATAACGGCTCCAATGAGAATCCCAAAAACAAAAAAATAAATAATCATAGAATCATTACACTTCATTGAACAACTCCTGTCTTTAATAGGTTAGCACGGTTACAAAGCAATGGCGAAGTTTGTCATAAACAACCACAACATCGGAAAAATCACTTGAAATGCCAAGTTCATCCCTTGTCTTTCTATCAAGATGGTATTTTGTTCGCGTATTGGATTGCCTTTCACAGCGTTGGCCAGGAAACATAAGGTGTTCTTTCAAAAAACGCTGGGTAAGAATAACCCCAAGGCGTTGTCTACACCTTTTCTGGAAATGGGAGACAACAATATCCTTGGTTTTTTCTTTTCCGCGCAGTTTCATTGAACAACCTCAACTTTGTTTGTCTTGCAGGGACAGGATTCCGAGTGGCAGAATCCGACATTGTTCTTGAAGTTTTCTGAATACCAGTATTCATGCCCTTCCAAAATTACCTTATGAAACTTTCCTACTTCATATTGTATCGGCAATGACTTCCTTTGCCTTTGCTCTTCCTTTCGTTCAGCAATCGTCCTTTGCGCCTCCATGCGTGCTTTACTAGTTGCCTTTAGAAACTCTCTTGGAAGAACATAACAACCGCCATACAAGATGATGCAGGCCATGAAAATACAGGCTGCAATCTCAAAGACAGTTTTAACTTTGCCCCATAATTTATTACTGTCAGTTTTCATGTTTTTATTTTCAATAATGTCGTCAATAATGTATGTCCTCGGAACCTTCTTGTCATCCCATGCGGCCTTGGCCTCATCCTCGGTTTCATAAAATCCCGTATGGCATAGACACTTTGGACATTCGACAAGGTAATAGGTGTGTCCAGTCATTTCATTGACTATCGTTTTCAACTGTGGATAGACAAGACATTTCTCACAAAACCAGCGAGTCTTTATAGGAGTGTTGGTTAGCATTGCGCTTATTCTTTTCCGTTTTTGTTTTTAAACTCAAACTCATATTGCACCAAAAATGTTTCCACTCGCTTGTCAAACGTGGTTCCAAATGCCTGCGCGTTGGCTATGAGCATGGGAATGTCGTTGATTTCGACTTTGATCATGCAGTGGTTTCTTTCGGCAAATTCCAATGCCGAGACAATGGCCTCTTTAATTGTCAGACCCGCAGGTATTTCCGCATTGATTATAATCATGCTTTAATCCTCACATAAATGCGGGCAGGAAGATGCCGCCGAGCGCCGATAGGCGCGAGGGAACCCTTTAGGGCGTCATAGGAATGCCCGCCGAAACCTTTCATAAACATATTCTAACAGGAAATCCATTTGACTTCGTTGACTAATTTTTTTATAATTAGACTTAAAGTAGAACTACACAAGTGATTTTGATGTCCATCTGCACATACAATTTGGAACTTGTACCAGATGAAAGCGTTTTCCAGCACTGGAAAACGCTCCTCGGACTTTCCAAAAAAGCATACGACGACTGCTGTGACTTTGTTAAGCGGAACAACGTTCCGCTTAACATCTGCGAAGTACACAACGCGGTCTACGGGTGGATGAGGGACAAGTACCCACAGATACCCGCCCAGGGAATCATAAAGGTATACAAGGATGCGCTCGCTGCGCTTCGCTCCATCAAGTCAAACAAGCATGAGGGCGCGAAGACCCCGGAGCGCCATGCGCTCTGCATGAGGCTTGACAGACGGCTTTACGGCCGTCTGTCAAGGGACGGAATAACCATGTCCAACGGACAACTGAACAAGAGGGTGCTTGTCCCCTTCAAGATGTATGAAAAGGCCGCACGGATGTTCGCTGAACATCCGTGCGGAGACCCGCTTCTCTTCTTCCGGGGTGATAGGATGTTCCTCTCCGTCCCATTTGAGGTCTCGGACAAACCCGTCAACTCCGACGAGGCCGTCGGAGTTGACCTCGGCATGAGGCAGTTTTTCGTGACCTCCGAGGGGAAGTCATTTACGGACAAGACCTTTTTGAAGAACCGCCGCCGCCTGCGGTACAACCGCAGGCAGTTGCTTGTCATCACTTGTCCTCCTTTCCTTCAAACTGCTTCTTAAACTCTTCAGCCGCCTGTTTATCGACGTCATCAATAACCCACCTTCCACGGAGTTCCCCCTTCTCATAGAACGGACAGAACTGCTGGGCATAAATCCGCTTGCAGTCGCATGTTTGTAATTTGCAATTTCTATTATAACACATGGAATATTTGCCAAGGTCATCATATTCATACTCCCAATGCTTGCAAGCGTAAACAGATTCTTTCTTCGGTTTATCAGTAACCTTAGAGTCCTTTTCGCCTTCGAATTCGGCCTTCAGTTCAAGATATTTCCTGTATCTCTCGTCCTTTTCCTTGTCCTTCTTTTCGGCTTCCTTCTTTGCCTTTTCCGCCTTGCGCTTTTCCCTAGCGGCCTTTGCCTTTGCCGCCTTTTCTGCTTTCTTCCTTTTCTCTTCTTCCACGATTCGTGCTTTTTCGGCTTTTAGTTCATCGGCAGTCATGTCGAAATAACTTTCAGGACAGGAATAGTATTCTTCATCATCATCTCCCCAATTGGAAATATTATACCAGATATTAACCCAAGGACAATCTGGATGTCCCATTTCAAACTCAACTTTTAAGACATATTCCCTGTCGCCAAGCGGGTTGAATATTGACATGATAAGTTCCGCTTGCACCATCAAACAGGCATGAAGTTCCCGATATTTGGCAAGCTCCTCGCTAGTCATTGGCTTGGGCATTCTTTTTGTGCTAGTCATGGCATCCTCATTCCTTCAGCATACAGTTGGCAGGAACATGCCGCCGAGCGCCGACAGGCGCGCGAGGGAATCCTTTATGACGGCATAGGAATGCCAACAAAACTATTCTAACAGAAAACTTGACTTCATTGACTAATTTTTTTATAATTGGTTCTTAGTTGAACAAGAAGTTATGGGAATTCCTTTTTGTTTGACAACAGATTTTTTGTCCGGTGGATTCTGAATTCCCATTTAAGATTCTGCCGGA
>AUXO016448035.1_pt1 | contig 12171 bp, 13 predicted proteins | sample 768731 | NCBI WGS metagenome assembly AUXO01 (sample SAMN02715735, study PRJNA202380) | gut metagenome | biome: sheep rumen | host: Ovis aries | place: New Zealand: Palmerston North | reverse complement strand
AACATAAACACCATCATTATTTCTTAAAATAACTTGTTCATGATTATTAGTTTTATTCTTTAAACTAACCTTAAAATAATTATCCTTCAAAAAAGCAACATCTACATCATATAAATAACTATTCTCATTACTAACAATTTCCAATACACCTGACAAATGATAAGAATTACACTCTTCAACTTTCTTAATAAGATCATTTACAATATTATCATTACCATTAAATCCACAACCAGTAAAAAAACAAATACAAGTTATAATCAAAAACATATTTTTAATTATTTTCATAATAATCACCTCAAATACTTTCAATTAATTATATTTTTACTAATTACAAATATGATGAATAATTAATTTTTTTTTGTTTAAAATAATTAGTAAGTAAGAAAGGGTGAAAAAATGGAAACAATACAAAAGACATGCTTAGTAATAACTATCATAGGCGCAATAAATTGGGGATTAATAGGATTATTAGACTTTAATTTAGTTGATGCTATTTTTGGTACAGGTTCTTTACTATCAAGAATAATATATACACTTGTCGGAATTTGTGGAATAGTTAATATTGGTATACTTTTCAATCATATATCCGATAAATAAAAAAAAATCTACACAATTATTATGTGTAGATTTTAATATATTATTTTTTAGAAATTCTAACCTTTACTTTCTTTGTTTTTGATACATATTGAACCCTAACATCAGTTCCTTCTACATTTACATCAACCTCATACTCACCTTCAGTATATCCAGATAAATCAATAAATGCAGAAATATTATCAGAATTAATTGAATTAATAACGCTCGAAACACCCTTTACATTTACAGAAACAAAACTATCCTCAGAACTTACAGCAGTAACCTTATATTCACTACCCAAATTTCTTGTTTCAATTGCAACATTATTAACATCTTTATCAGAAACATTATCAAGAGTAATATTAACAGTGATATTGTTAACACTCATAGACTTAATACCAACTGGTTTTGGAATTTCTAATTTAAATTCAGTATTTTCAGATAAATCACTTACATCAACCTCAACAGGAATAAAATTCATATTTTCCAAACTTTCAGCAGATCCATAAACAGTGACTTTAGACTCACTCATATTAATACTACTAATAGCTTTACCAAACGAAACATTACCAACAGGTATAACCTTAATAGGAAGTTGTTTTGTTGGAGAAGAAATAGCAACATTAACATCAACTTTAGATGGAACTAATTCAACATCAATTACATTACCTTCTTCATCATAAGCTTTTAGAGGAACATCCTTCAAAACAGTATTTCCTACCTCTTGCTTAGCAAAATTATTAACATCAACTAAAGCTTTAACAGAAGCAACTTTTTTAATTTGTTTTTCAGCTCCCTTAACAATAACAGCATCATCATTAACACCAATATCATCAATAATAAGCTTATCGCTTAATTTATCCTGATTCAAAACATCAATACTCATAGTTGTCGCAAGTGAAACCTTATTATATATAATTACAGTTGCATAAGAAGGATTAACCTTATAATCAACAGACGAAACACCTTGATTATATTTAAATTCAACCTTATGAGTACCAGCCTTCAAATCTGTTAAATCGACAGTAACATCATTAGTGCCAGATTGTTTTGCAATATACAAATTAGCTTTATTACCAATTAAAGTAATATCCACAGTTTGTGGTAAACCTTCAACAACATAAGCCTCCTCATTATATATAGCCTTAACAGGTTGATTAGTTAAAACTTCAGCAGAACTTTCAGAATAATAGATAATTTTTTGATCAATCACTATAAAAACAATTATAGCTAAAGCCAAAGACACAAATAATAAATTATTAGACTTAGATAAAAACTTTTCAAAATTCTTTCCAGAACCACTAAAATTTTTAGTGATATTTAATATAAATTTAGTAATTGGAACAATAATAAACTTATCAAAAAAAACAATTATAGTTTTTAAAAATTTCTTAATTAGATTCTGTTTCATTAGATACATCCTCCTCATCTAAAATAATTTTTTTTGGCCTAAGTTCATCCAATAACTTCAACTTAATTTCATCAATACTTAAATTGTAAAATAATTCGCCACCTATAGCAAGAGATAAACGACCTGTTTCCTCAGAGACAACTAATGAAATACAATCTAACTCCTCTGAAATACCTAATGCAGCCCTATGTCTAGTTCCTAATCTCTTACTAATTTTAACATTATCACTAGTAGGGAAAACCGCACCAGCACTAGTAATTCTATCACCTTGAATTATGACACCACCATCATGAAGTGGATTATTTGGGAAAAATATAGAAATTAATAAATCACTTGATATATCAGCATAAATTTTCTTAGATTTATTAATATAATCATTTAAACTATTATCCCTTTCAAGAACAATTAACGCACCAATTCTATTCTTTCGTAAATAGTCTACAGCTTGAGCAATCTCATAAACTAATTTTTCACGTTCATCAACAGTCAAAATCTTATGTCTTCCTAAAAGCTGACTACGACCCAATTGCTCAAGGACATTCCTAATTTCTGGTTGAAAAATAATAATTAAAGCAAGCGGACCCCACATAATAACATAATTAAGTAAATATCCTATTGTAGACAACTCAAAAATATCACTAATAATTTTTAAAATTACAATAACCAATATTCCTTTAAATAACAAAACCATTTTAACATTTTTACGTAAATTCTTTAAGATGTAATAAAAAATCATCCATACTAAAATAACATCTACAAGTTTTTTTATCAAACCAACTATCGAATCAACAGCCATACTCTACCTCCATATCATAATAATAAAATTATACCATAAAAATTAAAAATTATAAACCCACAAAATAATTAAAAAAAGTCAGCAAATAATCACTGACCAAATTTTTAACATTGTGAATTATTTAAAAAACAAATCAAAACTTCCATATATCATCATCAATTGAACTATCATTAACATCAAAAGAAGTTTCAGGTTGAACACTTTCTTCATCGGCATTAGAATTAAAACTTTCTAAATTGTTAGAACTATCAACCGGTGCATCAAATAATTCAGGCACAGAATCAAAATTTTGATTATTACTTGAAAAATTATCATTGGAAATATCTGACACATTATTATCAGATATAGGATCTACCGACACTTCATTATCAAATTCATGATTTTCAGGTATATCAGAAACATTAACATTATCATTATTAGTTACATCAACACTATCATTATTTAAACTATTTTCTAAATTATTAGATTCAACATTACTAATTGGATTACTATATGAAACATCAAAATTCTTTTTTTCCAAATCTTCTAAACTCATATTAACATTTTCAAAATTATTAGAAACAAACGAATTAGAATCAATAGAATCACTAGAATTATCAGAAAGATTATTCTCAGAATTATTATTACTATCAGGAATACTCTCATCAAGATTATAAGGTTTATAATCATTACCGCTATTATTATCAGATAATGACTGATTATCTAAATTATTATCATATAATGATTGATTATCTAGATTATAATCACTAGGTGAATCATTCAAATCACTAGGTAAATTATTTGAATCTTCATCAATAATAGGTAATTCATTAAAACTAGGAACATCCATAACATTACTATTAGAAACATCACTAGCGTCAGAACTCATAACATTATTATCTACATTATTAGAATTCATAACATCATTATCTACACTATTACTAACTTTATCAACATTTTTATTTTTAGTATCATTCTTATCAGCAAAATAGCCAATAATAGCCAAAATAACGACAATCAAAATACCAAAAATGAATCCAACATAATTAATGATATAGTCCATTATGCATCCTCCCAATTTATTCTTAAATTAATATTACCACAAATATATTTTTTTATCAAGATAAAAAAAAGATTAATCTCTTTCAAGATAATCTTCCCCTTTAAAAGGTTCACTAAAAAGTAAATCTTTATAATTTTGTTGCCTTAAAACCTCATAAATCGCAATAGCTACAGAATTAGATAAATTTAATGCTCGAATATTATCATTCATAGGTATTCTCATACAAGAATCCAAATTATCCTTTAAAATTTCTTTAGGAATACCAGTACTTTCCTTACCAAAAATCAAATAAATATTTTCCTCAACATTACTAAAATCAAAACATGTATGAGGTTTCTTACCATATCGTGTAAAATAATAATACTTACCTACATTTTTACTCTTAAAATCATCAAAATCTTTATAAACCTTATAATTACAATGTTCAATATAATTAACACCACTGCGCTTAATACTCTTCTCATCAAGTTTAAATCCTAATGGCTCAATAAGATGCAAAAAAACATCTGTTCCAGCACATGTCCTCATTATATTACCCGTATTTTGAGGAATTTCAGGTTCATACAAAACAACATTAATCATATTTCACCCCTAATAAATTGATTAAAGAATATTTATCTTTATTTCTAACATTTACAATATCAACAATTTTTTCATTTTTAAAATAAATAAATACAGGCAATTCTCCAATTTTAACATCAGGATATTGAGAATCACTAAAATCAGAAATCAACCTATTTAAATATTCATATTTCTTTAACTCATCAACATTTATATAAATAATATTTTTCAAACTATTATCAATTACAACCTCACTTAAATTTCTTTCAAAATCAGATAAATCATAATACTTATAAGAAGCAACATAAATAATATAATCATGATCTTCCTTATTATAATTACTAATATTATCATACAACATTTCATATGTATTACCAGTAACATCAGTTATAATATGATCAATAGAAGAATCATCAACATTGACAATAGAATTTCTATAAATCATGAAAAAATAAACAGTCAATATAATAGTAATAAAATAGATAAGAAACAAAAAAACATATTTTTTAGATTTCACACAATCACCTTATCCCATCATTAACTTCTAAATCATCTATAGATATAATAGGTAAAACAATATTTTCCTCAGAACAAATCTTTGAAAATTTTTCCCTAAAATTAGCAAGCTCTTTAACTATACTATCAGGATAAATTCTTTTACTTATCTTAATAGCATTATAAACATCAATAATTTCAACTTCATCCCTATTATCAACCAAAGCCATAGAAAATGCTTGAGACAATACAGAAAAAGCAATATCAGGATACATAGCAGATAATCCATAAATTCTTTTATATTCACTAGTAGCAGAAACAATAGACTCAAGAAGTAACCTAACAACGTAATCATTATATTTAAACTTAATACCTGTTTTATATTCAAACTTAGGCAATGATTTAAATAAAATTTCAACAGTAGTCTCTTCATCTGGTTCAGAAACATCAATTCTATCAAATCTTCTTAAAAAAGCCCTATCTCGAACAACATAAGTTTCATACTCAATAGTAGTAGTAGCGCCAATTGCCTTAATATCGCCTCTATCCAAACTAGGCTTCAAAATATTAGCAAGATCAACAGGGCTTTCTGAATTAGCCCCAACCAATGTATGAACCTCATCAATAAATAAAATAACCTTATTCATTTTTTTCAATTCATCAACCAACAAATTAATAGAAAGCATTTCCTTACCATCTACAATAATTTTATTCATCAAAGAAGAAGAATTAACTTTAATAACTTGATAACCCTTTAAAGCATCAGGAACCTCACCTTTTTGAATCAAATATGCAAGTCCCTCAACAATGGCAGTCTTACCAATACCAGGCTTACCAACCAACAAAGCAGACTTTTCAGGAGCCAACAATATAATCATTAATTTTTTTATTTCCTCTTCACGTGCAATCGCAGGATTAGTAACATATTCCTTTTCAGTTAAATTCTCAGAAAAATTATTAACAATAGAAAAATTATTTTCAAAAACCATATCATTATCCATATTAATCACCATCTATATAACCCATTCTTTTATAAGAATTTATAACATTGCTCATTGTATCAGAACCTACAATTCTATAATACACAGAAGTATGTTTTCCATTTTCAACAAATATAGTAGTTGGAGTACTACTAAAATTAACCTCTGACTTTAATAAATTATAATCATCCTCAGACAACTTTGAAATATCTATATAATATACTTCTACCTGATACTTTTTTATAAAACTATCCATTGTTTGTTTAAACATTGAACATGCACTACATGTAGAACTACCAATTACTAAAGGAAAAGAATCATCATTTTCCATCATATTAACATATTCTTCATAACTAATTTCATGATATGAAGTAAATTTTTTTCCACATCCACTAACAAAAAAAACCATTAGAATAGATAAAAAAACTAATATTTTTTTCACATAATCACCTCTTGTATACAATAATCATTATATTACAATAAAACACAAAAAAAAAGAGATTTTTAAAAATTTAATCCCTTTTATAAATAACCATTTGATCAGGTTCCAATAAAAGATTTTGATTATTATCTATAAAATCTTTATATGAAAAACCTATATTGTCAACAACATCACTTATACTATCACCAGACTTAGTAATATAAACATAATTATTATCTCTAGGAATTATAATTTCCTCATTAGGATATATAATATCACCGTCATCTAACCCATTAATAGCATATAAAGTATTTAAATCAACATTATACTCATTAGAAATACTGTACAAAGTATCACCAGCCTTAACAACATATGAATAAAATAAAGAATCATTTTTCTTAGGCAAAACAATTAATTCACCAGGAACAAAATCAGAAGTACTGAACCCATTCAAACGACATATTTCATCACTATTAATATTCATCCTTAAAGCCAAGGAATCTAAAGTATCATCATCCAATATTTTATAAACTTGATACACACTAACCACCCCATATTAATATATGGAATAAATAAAAAACCGTTACATTAATTAGCAATCCTATGATGAACAGTAGGACTACTCATATCCAAAGCCCTAAAACTATAACCATGTGATAATCCATATTCAATTATTGTTCCAACTGCTCTAATACTATTAATATTTGTATCATGTTGCAAAACAATATAATATGAACCATTACCCAAACCTCTAATTACATTATTTGCATACACATCAGAACTCATAATAGTACCACTAGCATCACCACTTGACACATTCCAATCAAAATACTTATATCCCTTCTCTTCAACAATACGCGCTAACTGAGACATAATTCCTGAAGAATAATTCCTACTTACAGTATTTGAACTACCACCCGGAAAACGAATCAAAGAAGAATAATTACCAGTCTGTGTTTTTACAAGTTCATTAACACTATTCAAATCATTAAAAAACGAATCAACACTCTGATAAACAATACTATAATTATGAGAATTAGTATGTAAAGCAATAGAATGACCTTGATCATATGCCTGTTTAATATAATAAGAATAATTCCTATTTATACCAGTAACAAAAAATGTAGCCTTAACATTATATCTAGCAAGTATATCAAGTAATTCACCAGTATATTGACTTGGACCATCATCAAAAGTTAAATAAATAACCTTTGCCCCATTACCATTTGGTGCATAAACATTAACCGTTCTAGTAACTGAAGAATTATTACCAACACCATCCGAAACACTATAATTAATATAATACGTACCAGGACTAGAAGTATTAACACTTCCCTCAACTAAAACCTTATCAGTAATATTTCCATCACAATTATCAATTGCTTCAAAACCAGGATCAGAAAAATTTGAATTAATCGCAACATACATTGTTCCATTACCAGATAAATTAATAACAGGTGACTCAACATCCTCACGTTTTATTGATATCGTTTTACTATAAGAATTATCTGAAAAATCCTTTACAGATAAAATCAACGAATCATCAACAACCTCTTTAACAACATTAGCACTTAAATCACCATCATAATTATCATATGCACTATAATTAACATTAAATTCAGAAGCATTAGGACAAGCAGAAATAAAATCACTATCAACATTTATCTCAGGACTTTGTCTGTCAACAACATAAACTTTTTTTTCTAAAACCTTACTCTTATTCTTATAAGATGCAGTATATTTAACCGTATACTCACCCAATACAGATGTATCAACATCACTTACCACACTAACATCTATATCAATACATTTTAACTTATTACCATAACATGCAGAAACATTCTCAACAACAAAATCACTATTTACTTCAATAATTTCACTATCACTTTGAATTTTACCAAAAAAAATCTGTTTCCTAAATAAAAGAAAAAAAAGCAATCCAATAACAAGCAAAAAAAACATAACTACAACATAAAAAAATCTATTTTTCTTTAACATATTATCACTTACTCACAATAGCCATTTAGATCACTTAAAGCAGAATTCATAATTCTCAAAGCAACATCATTATCGTCAACACCAACAAGATGTTCCTCATTCAAAATATTAACAGTCTCTTGTCCTAACTCACCATCAACAGAATCAATATACTTAACAATTTGACCATTTTCCAATTTTAAAACAAAACTATTATCATCAACATGACAAGTAATATCCTTTTTCAATACAATTTTATTATCATCTGATTTTCCACCATTACAACCCGTAATTAAAACTAACATCAAAAATAAACATAAAAACTTTTTACACACAACACTCACCCTTTCCTATAACGCTATTATACCACTAAAATAAAATACATACAAACAAAAAAGAAGCATTAAGCTTCTACATTACATATTATTATCACTAAATAAATCCTCAACTTCGTCATTATTAACAATATTATCAGATTCCATAACATCCTCAACAATTTCAAAATTACTAGATTCATTAAAAGGCACTTGTTGATTCATAGAATTAAAAGTTGGATTTATATTAGATTGATTCAAACTATCAACATTAAAACTAATATCCGAAACAGGAAATTGTACCTCAGGAACAAGATCAGGTTTTGAAATATTATCAACATTCTCATTATTTGAAATCATATCTTTAGAATCATTCATAACAACATTATTATTACTAGAAACATCATTATCAATAAAATCATCATTATCCATAGATTGAGACATTAATTGTTGATTAAAATCTTGCTCAGAAAATGGTCTAAACTCAGGATTAACACTATCCAATTCAGGAATTTCCGAAAAAGTATTAACATCTGAATTAATAACTTTTTTCTTATTACGCTTTCTAAAAATAATAAAAATAATAATTAAAATAACTAATAATAAACATGAACCCGCAACAATTAAAATATTATTTAAATTATATAAATAAAACTGAAATTCAATAGTATTTACAGAATCACTAACAAGAGTCCATGACAAATTCCTACTATCATTATTAACAGTGGCATTACTACTAATAGCAGGATATGGTAATTTAACATTAAAACTCAAATCCATACCAGATGAAAAACTATTAGATAAATCAGGCATATCAACATCATCAAACAAATCTTCAGTAGTAGTTTCATCAATAGTAGTTTCACCAGTAGTAGTTTCATCAATAATAGTTTCATCAGTAGTAGTTTCATCAAATATATTCTCTTCAGAAGACAAATCATCATCATTATTTAAATCACTATCATCAGCATCAAAACTAAATTTAGCAGTATAAACATTTTTTAAAAAACCCTTTTTAACATAGAAAATATTATTTGACGAATTATCAATAATATCAGATAAACTATAATTAACATCTGAATCAACACTAAAAGAATCAATATTATTAATACTCTTACTTATCGTAAAACCTTTCATATTACCATCAGCATAATCAACAATATTAAATCCATTTTGATTTAAACGAGATTTATCCTCATCATCAAGAATTGAAACATCACCAAAAATAGAAGTGTCAACAGCATATATAATAGAAAAATCCATTGACTTATCTTTACTAATATCCATACTAGCATTATATTTAACACATCCGGTTAATGAAAATGCAACAAATATAAATAATAAACAATTTAAAACTTTCTTTTTCATATCTAATCCTTTCAAAAAATATACCCCCTGAAAAAGACTTAAATCAACCCCTTAATAACAACCGCTACTATAATAAGTATAACACAAAAACAAACAAATTAAAAACAAATTATTTTTACTTATATACCTTTACTTATATTTAGAAGCAATAGATTCATAAACCTTAATACCATCAACAGCAGCAGAAACAATTCCACCAGCATAACCTGCACCTTCACCTGCAGGATAAATACCTAAAACATTAGACTCAAAATTATCATCACGAATAATCTTAATAGGAGAAGAAGTTCTAGACTCAATACCAGCCATAACAGTATCAACATCATTAAAACCTTTAATTCTATTTCCAAAAAAAATCATAGCTTCTTTTAAAGAACAATTAATTGAATCATTAAATAATAAGTTTAAATCAGAAAAACTATATTTTCCTTTAATCATAGGTAATATTTTACCAAAATTAGTAGACTTTACACCATTCAAATAATCACCATATCTTTGAACAGGAATATTACCATCACCTAAATCATAAGCCAAAGTCTCCAATCTTTCTTGAAACTTAACACCATCAAACAAATTACTACCATAATCAGATTCATTAACAGTAACGACAATCGCACTATTAGCAATACCACTCTCACGAGCATGATTACTCATACCATTAACAACAAGTCTTCCTTTCTCACTAGAAGCATTAACAACATAACCACCAGGACACATGCAAAAAGAATAAACGCCACGACCACTAGAAGTATTATAAGTAAGCTTATAACTAGCAGGTCTTAAATATTTATAAAAATCTCCATATTGATTACGACTAATCATATCTTGAGAATGCATAACACGTACACCAACCGCAAAAGGCTTATTGCACATATTAATACCTCTTTCATGTAACATTCTGAAAGTATCACGAGCACTATGACCAATAGCTAAAACCAAAACATCACAATCAATAACCCCATCATTAACAACAATAGATTTAATTTTATTATCAACTACATTAATATCATTAAGACATGAATTATATCTAAACTCACCACCCATAGAAATAATTTTATTTCTCATATTCTTAACAACATCACGTAATAAATCAGTACCAATATGAGGCATATAATCATACAAAATTTCATCAGGAGCACCATTCTCCACAAATATGTTCAAAACTTCATTAATCCTATTATTCTTATCCTTTATCTGAGTACTTAACTTTCCATCAGAAAAAGTTCCTGCTCCACCTTCTCCAAACTGAACATTAGAATTAGAATTAAAACATCCATTATTCCAAAACTCATTAACAGTACGAACCCTATTATCAATATCCTCACCACGTTCAATAACAATAGGCCTATACCCTTCTTTAGCAAGTTCATAAGCACAAAATAATCCACATGGCCCACTACCAACAATAACAGGCCTACTATTTAAAACAAGATTCCCACAAGGATTAAAAGAATAATTATTGCTAACTGACAAAGTAATATCATTATCAAACTTTATCCTATTAATATCTCTAACATCAAGATCTACCTCATAAACAAAACAAACATTATCTTTATGACGAGCATCAATACTCTTTTTAATAATTTTAACATTTACAATATCATTGACATTAATTTTCAATTTTCTTACCAAAATATTATATAACTCCTGAACATTATCATTTTTGACACTTACTTTAATTTGCTTAACCCTAATCACTTAAATCACCTACAGCTTCTCCAGCAATCATACCAGATAAAAACGCAAAACCTAAATTATATCCACCACAATCACCAGTCACATCCATTACCTCACCAGTAAAATATAAACCAGGAACAACTTTAGACTCAAAAGTATTAATATTAATATCATCAAGAGAAATACCACCCGAACTTACTTGAGCAACATCAAAACCCCTAGTATCAACAATATTAACATTAAAAGAAACAAGATTATCAAATAAAATCTTTTTCTTATCACCCAAATCATTCCATAAACAAGAAAAACCAATATTACACTTCTTCAATATAACATTAACAATATTATAATTCAAATATCCTTCTAATAACTCTCCAATACTACGATTTAAAACAATATTATTAACAGAATCAAATAACTTACAAAAACCATCATAAGAACTAACAAAATTAAATAAAAAATTAATCTTAATACTACATTTATCTAATCTACCCGCAACATTACTCAAATTAAAAATACAAATACCACTTAAACCATAATCAGTAAACTGTAC
>AUXO014905303.1_pt1 | contig 12171 bp, 18 predicted proteins | sample 768731 | NCBI WGS metagenome assembly AUXO01 (sample SAMN02715735, study PRJNA202380) | gut metagenome | biome: sheep rumen | host: Ovis aries | place: New Zealand: Palmerston North | reverse complement strand
TACCATCATATCCATGAGGAACTTCACCATCATCATGTACATTAAATGCATATTCATCTATATACATGCATGTATGACAACATTCTATATTTTTGTTGAAATGTAATCGTTTCAAACTCATATGGCATTAGTTATTTGTGTACATTCTGTTTGGCCACTTCAAAACTAACGTAGTCCTCTGTGATCATTTATTCTGTCTTTTATTGTAAAACTTATCTTTGAATTTTTTATGATAGTATCTACCTCCAACGAAAACTTTTCCACAAATATCGACGGTAAAACCATCTTGAATTCTTACGATATTTTCTCTAGAAGGTTTGTCGGTTAAAATGAGTATATATGGCCATCCACATATACTTTTAACATATTTTATCGCAGCTTTCCGTAGTCTCATTTTCTTATTGATTAAGATATGAGAATAGGTTAATTCTATAACCTCGACTGGATATTCATAATCAGGTCTATCATCAAACTCTTGTGAACTTCCCCTAATTTTGAACAGATTTAGTTTTGTGGTTGCTTTCATCTTACTTGGTTTTATACATCCCCTCAGGTGCTTCAATTCTACCGAACATATCCATATTTCTTTCTTACGCTTTTATCTTTTAAATATTCATTATAATGTTCAAGCATTATAGGAATAATATTTTCATTATCAATCCCTACATATGGGTCATTATCAAAACTATTCACATATGCTTCACACCAAATAGGACTTCCATTTTCAAGTAATGTATAATCATTATAATATTTATTATTTCTCCAAAAATTTAGTCTAGAGATATGATACTTCATCATTTTTAGATTTTGTACATATCTTTAGGTGCTTCAAGCGCGAGCCCCTTCTCGATTAAACCATGATAGTCAAGATGATGAGAGTTAAGATAATCTATTGCCTTAGTTGTATCTTCTGCTGATATACTTCTAAACCCATCAAAGCAAATTTTACCTTTTCCATCTGACCCAATATGAATCCATTCTCTTAATGTAAACCACTCTTCCTCTGTCATACTTGACATTGAGCGAAGATAAGGCCTTACATTGCACTCATCGATATCAAAACCACCACATCTTACATCATATTGAGCGATAGGTTCACTAAGCTCATCTATGATTACTCTATTTTCTTGTGGATATACAGCGTATAAGACGCCTGTGAGAAATCTACCGTCTCTGTAAGAAAGTTCACTGGTAGAATCATCTCTTTTTGGCTCAGTTAAAGAAACTCTAACACCATATGGCAATCTAGCACATAATTCTTTTATAAGTAACTCCATATGTCTTTAACATTGTGTGTTTTACAATATTTATTATATACACTATCATTCCTAAATACAATAAGCTCCGTTGAGACAGCATCTCCATCTTGGCCTATATATAACTTAGACCCCTTTGGAATAACAGCAATAAAGACCTCTTCATCAGGTGGTGTGATCTTATATGATGGTGAGAAATCAACAAATGAATGAATTCCTTCGTATATATAACGATGCCCAGGAAAATATCCCAATCCCAGCTTTGATTTTTGTCGAATCATTCCTTTTCTAAACCACAATACCTTCCTCATGTAAGGTGTTTTTGTAATACCAAACATAGGTTTCTTGAGGAGCTTATAGACCTTCAAGTCCTCTTCTGCAATAATTGGCCTATAATAACGTGTATTACCATGCAATTCTATATCCTCGTCACGATTACCTAAGGTTGGTATTGGTATGTGTAATAATTGATGTAATTTATAATTAATTTCTAAACACATAATCATTTATAAGGAAAATAAAGAAGGACTTTTACATCCTTCTATTTTTTTTAATCAAAATCAGTATAATAAATTCTCTTTATATCTTTTGCTCCCGGGTATACTTTCTCCAGCTCTTCTAGGGCCGACAAAACTTCTGGCTCTGGATAAATACTTTGTTCAGGCCATATAGCAAAGCAGTCTCTTGAATCACTGAGTATAAGATCTAAAAGTTCTTGATTCCCCAGATTCCATTTCTTTGTACTGAGAATACCGAGTCTTACACCATAACCATCATGAATATCTACAATTACTTTAAAGTCTCTTAAGAAACATGATTCATTTACATCAGGATGAATAAAGACAAGTTGATCTATATCTTCAGTGGACCCCTTATATGAATCTATCCAGGACATCCAATTCTTAATACCAAGGATAAATTTCTTGATATCATCAATAGAATATTTCCAAAGCTCTAACTTCACATGTCCATCACCTGAAGTCCCTAAAACCTCCTCTTGAAGACGGGGAGAGTAAAATTCTAGCGACCACTCATTATTATCCTTACACAAGTTAATGCCAGTAATGAAATAAGTTCCTCTCCAACCCCAGCAAAGATCTTCCCAATTTAACTCGGGCAGGCTTGTTCTAATTAATTCTTCTTTCGTCATATAATTTATAAATTTTTTCTCTTGCTTCGTTATACTTATCCATGTCACCGGTTATCATGGATTTATGTTCCTCCATAATATCAACCATTTTCTTTACAGCACAAAGCCAATCATCCTTGATATCGTCTGGAACAGTACATAACCCAGAATACTCACTTATCGGATAGAATTTAATCGGTGTATTTGGAGCCAGTTCTAATTCCTTCTTAATATCAAAGTCGGTCATTCTATTCTCGATATCAAAAGTCATCCTGACATACTTTATTGTTTCTTTATTATGTTGGATTATATATTCTTTGGCACCTTTATGATTAGTATAAAGGTCAAGGATACCTTTAACAAGTCCTCCCTCTTCCCATTCTGAAATAAGGTATTGTTCGAGATGTTTTATGATTGCATCCTCTACAGTAGTGACATTATGGGCTTCAAATAATGATATAAGTTCTCCATTCTCCCATTCATATCCATTTCCACATACACAAAACCAATGATGATATACCGAGAATGCATTTGGAAATATTCCCGGGAAATTAAGTAATGCTATTCTAAGTGTCTTTTCTACATTCATACTTAATCAATATAACCTTTATCTTCATACCAGACCCTATGAAGGTATTTCTCAAGAGTCCAATCATTATCATATAAAGGATTTCGTACAAACTTATAATTAGTGTATCCTTCTCTGTATTTTCTAGGGTAATTCATTTCAGTTATATCTATACCTTCTATAAGGGCATGAAGTATTGTAAGATTTTTCTCTGTTGTCTCAATGAACTTCCCTAAATATTCTGATCTTTTCCAATTTGATTTTAGAGCCCACATTATTCCCCTAAGATCATGAAACGACTCATTAATCAAGGCAATATTTGGATTAGACCATATCTCGGTGATATCATTGAAGTGAAAATAACCATCTGGAAATGACGAATCCTTATAATGAAGCCATCTGTCATGTATAGATCTATAGTAGAGATAAATTCCTTCTTTAGATAATTCGTACGTATCATAGACATACTTTCCAATGATATTATCTAAGCCTTTATCACACAATTCATAATACTCATCCAGGAGATAAAGTTCTGGACTCTTTCTGAATGGATGATTTTTAATTTTATCATGAAGAAGGCTAAGTTTATTTATTGTCTCTTCACTTATCGGTTTCATTTTTCAATTAATTTAGCCTGTTTCCAATTCTCAGTCCAATGTTTATCAGTTTGAACATGATTTGGACGAACCCATTTACATACATTCTTTGAAAATTCATCTATAGGAAATTCACATGTATTCCGAAGAACGATTCCTTCGATAGTGCTTCCATACGTAGATGGTCCTTGTGTATATTTCATTACCAAGTCCTTAAGTTGATCCTCACTATTTATAATCCCTCTCCATAATTCAGGAACATGTGGAAGACCTAGAATAGATGAATAGGCCTTAACATCATCCCAAGACATCCAGACGTAAGATTTATCATCTCTAATGCCAAAAATATGATAATAGGCTGGAAGATTCTCATATATAATCGAATGAATACCAAAGAGATTTTCCCCGTATATCCATTCATCTTCCCCGATTAGATTTCGTACCCTCCAGAAAAGACCAGAATCTCCCCATATATTCTTAGACCAGGGATTTCGTGTAGGTGCCCCATGAGAACGAGCAAATACATCATTCCGGTTTATGCATATATTTTCACCATCAAGCTTTTCTGTTATAACTATTTCTTTTCCCATGTAATATCTAAACCAATCTCCTGACAACTTCTTATCATCTGAAGTAGTTCCCGGAGACCAAGGTAAATGATATGTTCTAGGATATTTATGATTTATACTTTCCATCACATATAAGGAGGAAAACCCTTATTAATGTATGAAAGAAGAAGAAAAGATCATAGAAGAAATACTTAAAGGAGATAAAAATACCATACAATATAGGCTCTTGGTTTCTGGAAGAGTAGAGAAAATCATTGAAAGATATGGTATAAGTCTCATCGAACTCCTAAAAGAACTTGGAGAGAATGAAACCCTACGGAATGAAGTAGAAACAGAACTTTTCCGATATAGGAGGTTGGAAATTATACCAGAGGCTGTTCCATATCTAGTAAAAGGAACAGATGCAACAACGGGAGAGAGTGTTATAGGATTTCCGTACGTCTTCATGAAAAGGTCAGATTCTGGTGGTGTGGACTTTTGTAATGTTATCTTCACCCCGGTAGTAAATGACAAAGATCAAACTATAGACACGGATATACCTTCTAAATATGGTATGGCGTTTCCGTTGGAGGAGATGCACATAATATCGGGGAAAATGTATAAGTGGATAGGAAAAGATGAGAATGGTATAAATTATTTTGAAGGAGAGGATTAAATGTGCCTCTTCTTTTTTTTTAACGTCAAGGGAGTATGAAGCAGAGAAGAAGGCTATCCGGAGCGTAGGCGGAGGATAGTTTTCTTCGATGCTGAATTCCCGGAGAAAAACAGAACTTGGTCGCCGCCTACCCCTCCTCCGGCCACTTCGCTTCGCTCAGTACCCGGCGACCAAGTCCACGCTGCGCTCACAAAATTCTCACTACGTTACGAATTTTGATATCGCTTCGCTCCTTGAAAAAGAGATATGAGGTATTATTTTAAAATTAAATCTGAACGACGCACGGCTGAACGAAGTGAAGACGGGCGGAGTGAAGTGGGTTATTTTTTATACATATATACAATCGATTTTCATTCCAAGTAAAATAACCCATTTTTTGCTATTTTGAAGGAGTTAAACCCTAATTAATGATGATAGAAGGGATGCCTTCGGCCTCCCTTCCCCGATTTGAAAATATTAAAAAATTTTTATATATGAAGAAAGATAAGATAATTGTTCCGAAAGGAATTAGATTTTTAGGTGAATGGTCAGATTTTTCTCTACCATCTCACCCATGCATCATTAATAAACAGATTACTGGTTGTGGTTTTACTGAATATTGTATTACCAATAACCAAAACCTAATCCTCTGTTCTCCCCGTAAAATCCTCCTAGAAAACAAAGAAGAACAACATCACGGGAATGTTTATTATGTAAAAAATAATTTGGAGAAACAGCCAAATTTTGAGAAGGATCTTAATAAGAATAAGGAAGATCTTACTCCAGAGGGTGGAATTATTGACTATACTTCTGAGGAAATAAAAAGGTTAAAGAGTGGTATTAAATCTTATATAACTGGGTGTATTGTAGAAAACCGCCCATGTAAGATTCTAGTTACCTATGATTCTTTCCGACTAGTTAAAGACTCTATAAAAGAGATGGATTCCCAAAATATTAATATTGGGATGTTTTCTGTGGTTGTAGACGAGTGGCAAGCAATTTTTGTTGATAGTACATTTAAATCGTCTACAGAAGTTGACTTTGTTTATCAGCTCCAGGGTATTAATAATCTTTGTTTTGTTTCAGCTACGCCCATGATAGATAAGTACTTGGAAATGCTAGACGAATTCAAAGATTTACCCTATTATGAATTAGACTGGGCTGCAGATGATCCATTAAGAATTACTAAACCTTTTCTAGAGGTTCATCCTACTGGTAAGTCCATAGTTTCAATTGCCGCGGATATCATAGATCAATATAGGCAAGGAAAGGGTGAAGTCTTTGCTTTCAGAGATAATAACGGAGATATTCAAGAGATAGAGTCTAAGGAGGCTGTATTCTTTGTCAATTCGGTGAAGAATATTTGTGATATAATCAGAAAGGCAAAACTTAATCCTTCTGAAGTTAATGTCTTATGTTCTAGAGATCCAGATAATAACAAGAAAGTTAAAGCTGCTCTTGGTGTTAAAGGTAGAGGTGTGGATGTGCTAGGTAAAGTTCCGACAAAAGGAGAGCCGCATAAAATGTTTACCCTATGCACAAGAACGGTATACTTAGGGGCGGATTTCTATTCCACTAATGCTAAGTCCTATATCTTTAGTGATGCCAACATAGACTGCTTAACTGTCGATATTACCTTGGACTTACCACAAATTCTAGGCCGACAGAGACTTGAGAGCAATCCTTGGAAAAACAGGGCAGAGTTATATTATAAAACCCTGGCTGACAGTAAGGAGGAAACCCTAGAAGAACTTAAGGCCAGAATAAATGAAAAAGAGAAAGCCACTAATGATATCCTCCTTTCTTTCAGTCTTACACCAGAAGAAAGTAGACATTCGGTAGCTAGAAAATATCAACGAGACGCTAAGAACTCTAATTATAAGTATGATTATGTGGCTGTTAATGTTCATGCTGGGAAAGATTTAGTCCCTGTTTTTAATAATCTGGTTAAAATTTCAGATCTTAGAAATTATGAGATTCAGCAGGTTGATTATAAGGATAGATTTAGTGTTATGAACTCCCTAAACGGCGGAGGAAATAATGTAATCTTGACAAACATAGATATGGTTATTCAAGATATTCTTAGTCTTCCTGGTTTTCCCGAACGAATGAAGTATATTTATGATCTCAAGTTACCCGAAAATATAATAGAAATTGTTTTATCAAGAATTCCTATAATATATGGTAATTTCTATAGATCTGTAACCCCCGAAGAAGCTAAACGACTATCATATCGAAAGGGAGAACTGGAAAAGAGGTACGACAGAAGTATGAATAATCAACAGGTAGATACGGATAATCTTAGAGGCATGATATATCGAGAATTTAAGGTAGGGTCTAGATATACTAAGTCCTATATAAAAGAGAAACTTGGGGAAATATATAATGATTGTGGTTATATAAGAACCCCAAAAGCGAATGATCTCGAGGAATATTTTGAGTTATCTGACTGTAAAATTCAGAATAAAGAGACAGGCAAGAGGGATATGTCTTTTGAAATATTAAAAAAGAAATAAACCTCGATTTCCTTATATATAGAGTGGTAGGTTTTTATCTATCAATCGTCTTCAACACAACACTAGGAGCGGTCAGTTGTGATAATTAACCGCTCTTTTTATTTTTTTATTATTTATGGAAAAATTAAGTATACGTGATTTACTTCCTGGTCATTGGATAAGAAGTTATGGAGAAAATGACCAAATTCTTGATATAGACCAAAGTGAAGATGGAAAGTGGTGGTTTTTCGCCAAAGAACATAATGCCTGGTGTGATTGTGATGAAATATATCCAATTCCTCTAGACTCATATATTTTAGAGGAAACTGGATTTATAAAAGCGGCGGATGGATCTTATGTAATGGACGATGTTAAATTATATCCTGGTTTTAAGATTATACAGTGTGGCAAAAGGCTTATTTATAGTTCTGAATCCACTATAGCCGTCCACCAATTACAAGATATTTTCAGGTTATGTGGAATAAAGAAAGAAATAAAGGGACTAATTTAAAATCCCTTTATTTTTTTTTAAGATCCAATATCAAATGTTATAGCTTTTCCTTCATCAAAGACATTAACACCTTCCAGAACAAGATCTCCTATATGATGTCCCCAGATTCCGAAAATTCCACTAGTTATATTTCGATTTATGAGAGGACAGCCTGGGTTTATATCACACATTCTCCCCGACTTTACTGGTGATGTTTCTTCTTCCAGTCTATAAATCTCTATATAACCATCAACGAAGGCTTCTATGAAATCTGCACTCATTGTTATCTCCTCTGTGGTTTCAAATATGGCAGTTCTACTTAGAGGATATGTATAGTAGAATTTTGCACCCTTCGGAATAGGATAGGGGAGTGGATTATTATGAGATTTAGCCCACTCCATTGTTTCTTCTTTATGTCCGGGTGCAGCAAAGCGAAAGTTTGAATATTTCTTTTCATTAAGCTCATCCCAAATCTTTCTATCCTCTTCAGAAAGTGGATCCTTTATCACATTATTCTCGCTCTCGTCCGGCTTCTTCCCCCAAAGGATATCACTAATTCTATCCCATTCTTTTTGATCTTCCGGAGATAACTCATTCTCTAGACAAAATCCTAAGGCCTTGACAGTAAAATTCTTATCAGGAGTCCTCTGTTCCTTCCAGATCTTCTCTTCTTCTTTTTCTTCCCTTAACTTTAGCATAATTTTCTTTTGTATACTCCCAGACCGGTATAAAGAGATCATAACCATCATCATCTTCGAAGTGGTTTATTTCTTCATCATATTCATACCAAAATTTTGTTCTGGGATATGTAAATTTTTCTCCATCCCATGTAGCTACCCTGGCATTTCTACAGTACCCTATATATTTCTTTCCGGGTACAAGGTCTTTCTTTGGTATAGCTCCACAAGATATTAATTTTTCCACATAGAGCTTATATTCCTCCTCCGGAACGATTGGAGGGCTAGGAATATCGTCTATACATTCAAAAGGTTGTAAATTTTCCCAATATTCATCCATATCACCTATAAGAAAAGAAAGGGAGTTTTACCTCCCTATTTTTGATTTATTCTCCCAATATTTCAGTTGTTATATTCTGTTCCTCTTCCGTTTCGATATCAGAGATAATAACTTTAACTGGTTCTATACAATGTTCGTGATCTCCCCAGTGTCTCATAGATTCATCCATAGCATTAGAACACTCTTTGATATATTCTCTTATTCTTTTTGCTATAGAATTCTCATAGCCAATATAAGGACTGGAATCACAAGTAACTTCAAATCTAATTCTAACAGCCAGGTTTTTCGTTTTCTTATCTAGGTCAGGGCTGTTTGGAAATCTATCTTCTGACATTGGATATTCCTTTTCTAGTTCTTCTTTACTTAATATCATATACTAGCCAAATTTTACATATACATCATTATTATACTTTTGCCAGAAATTCTTAATTACTGTTTCCATTTCCGGCGAATATCCTTCAACTCGACACATTGCATCGATATAGTATTCAGAGATTATCCTTCCTTGCTTCTCTTCTGACTCCTTTATCCATTTAATAAACTCTTCCGGATCTGTAAAGGACTCTTCAGGATACCCATATATTCTAACGGGCACATCGAATCCGCACTGAACATAGATTTTATCTCCTATGACTTTGTAATCTACGTCCTCAAAATAGTTATTGTATATTCTGACAAGTTCTGACATAGTTGTGCAGTTCTTTAATTTATCTACACACTCTGTATCATTTCTTACCCAAACAAGAACGTCGCTTTTCTCGATTCCTTCGCCATAGCCACTCTTAAAATCTTTGTAAATCTTCTCAACTATCTCCTGTTCCGACAACTTAGGATAAGACTGCCGTGCGAAAGATCCTCGTCCAAGTTTCTTTGATATTAATTTATTTTTGGTCTCTTCAAATTCACTATCATTAAGTGCTCTATATGACCACGTATGACATCCCATAATTTTTTATAATCTTAATTCATCTATAAGAAAAATAAAGGGAAGATTTTACTCTTCCCCTATAAATTCTTTTAATTGCTCTTTAGTCATCATCCCAACTCGCCTGTCTGTTTCAATACCATCCTTGTAGCGAATTAGGGTAGGAACATTTCGTATACCAAGCTCTTCTACCATGTCTTCAGCTTCTTCAGCATCGACAAGGTAAAACTTAATTCCCGGATATTCTGGTTCGAGTTGTTTAAGATTCTCCTCGACTAACTTACATGGGCTACAAAATCCAGTTCCAATTTTAACGAGCGAATTTGTTTTCTCGATTTCTTCTAATTTAGTTATTTCTTTCATTTCTTATATAGTTTACAATGACATTCACCGGTTTCTCTATATTCTAAGCAAGGACATATAGTATCAGGAGTATGATCAAGCCGACAAGGACAATACTTTTCACCATATTTCTCCTTGTTTCTTTCTAATCCATTCCTTATCTTCTTGACGTGTTCTAGATCATCATTTAACTCATACTTAGCCTTCCCGTCTAAAGATCTCCAAAACTTAAACGTAATGTCTAATCTCTCTCCGTCTATGATCCGATAAAGAACCTGATTAGTTGTTGTCTTATTCAGTGGGCCTTTTTCAGCTATATACGGTCCTACTTTTATATAATCGAAGTAGGCATTATAATCATCGGGGACTTCAAGGCGGCCGGAATATAAGGCTGTTTTTAATCCATATTCCTTTCTTACGATCTGGGCAAGGGAGAGTAGTGATTCCTTGTCTCTCCCTTCACCCATAAATGATACGCAAGTAATTCCTGAGTTCTTCTTAATCAAACAGCCTAGAACTTCGGCCGTTAATTTTTCCCCCGTGTCAGTTTGAAGATAAGGGCTGTGACATCCAACACACGATCCGGGGCAGTTTGAGATATTAAGGGCCATCGTAATCTCTTCAGGCACCTCTGAAAAAACTATACTTGTATCTTCTGGAACGTATTTAATCATCTTTTAAAAAATCTTGACCTGTTTTACTTCTAAGTTCTTCTATTTGTTTTCTGGTGTATCCGTGAACTTTAAACAAATGGCAGTCTTCACAGTAAGTTATTAGGTTATCCAAATCATTTACTCTGTGATCGGATTTCATTATTCTTAAAAGTTCTTCTGCCTGCTCAGGATTATTTACATCAAGTTCAGGATGTTCATTTAGTATTTCGTTGTATATCTTCCATAGAGGAATTTTATGATGAACATGAAGGTTTTTAGTGTTCCCACATCCATCCATTTGACAGACGTGATTGTCCCTTTCTAACACTTTTTTGTGAATGTTATCCCTAGAGTATGCCCTTAACCTTTCATAGATTGGGCTAACTCCTTTCCAGTGTGGGCTTTTTTCTCCACATAAAAGTTTAGCGGCCTCGACCTGTGTTCTTCTAGGAATACCGAATCTGTCAAGAGCTTTTTTAACTGTTTTGACGGTAACCCCGTAGTCCCTAGATAACTCAGACAGAGATTTTCCCTGTTTTATATATAGTTCTTCTAATTTTGCTTTATCTTTAAAATCCTCTGGGAGTTTTTTATCTACAAAGTCAATCTCTCTTCTCTGAAGTTTACTAACTTTTTGTTTAGAAATAGCACGCTTGACAGCCCTTTTGGGAACTTTGAGGTACTTAGACATTTCGTCAACGCTCATGTCCTTAGTAACCCACAAATCATAGATTACTTCATGGTTGTCCAGATCAGGATTATAATATTTTTCCCTCCGTTTTTCATGTATAACTAAATCTGACTCATGCGGGGTCCTGGTAGCTATTCCCAGGCTATTAAAAGCTTTTCTCACATAGAAAATAGTAGTTCCTAGTTTGTCTGCAATGTCTTCCTTGGACATCTTCTTGTTTGTATATAAATCATACAGAAACTCTTTGTTTCCTAGTTCAGGTACCAGCGAATTTGGATTTTTCATAGGTATCCCTAAAGAGGATAGCTTTCGATATGCTTTTTCTTTAGGGATACCTAATATTTCAGCAATTTTCTTTGTAGATAATTTCTTATTTATTCTTAGATCATATAAATATTCATAACTATAATTATTCATTATACTATATCTTCTTCATCTTTTTTGTGGAACACTCTCTTCTTAGCTTCCTTAAATCTTTCTTTACTGTACGCACTAAGAGGGCGGAGGTATCCAATAATTCTAATCCACCAGTCCATATTATGACTTCCACAGACTGGGCAAACTTCGGCAGGACCATTTACAACATGGGAACAGTCAAGGCAGACGCTTACGGGCCTGTTAATGGTCCAGTAGCTTGTTTTATTCGCAGTTGAATAATCTATTAATTTCATGTACTGCTCAAAGCTTAAGTCCTCAAGCATGTTTAAGTGACAAGCCTGACCGCCTGATGTATATGCGCTAGTGCACTCTCCATGAAGGTACATTTTATCCAAGACAGAGACTTTATTATCCCAAGGATTGAAGAA
>AUXO016373172.1_pt1 | contig 12172 bp, 10 predicted proteins | sample 768731 | NCBI WGS metagenome assembly AUXO01 (sample SAMN02715735, study PRJNA202380) | gut metagenome | biome: sheep rumen | host: Ovis aries | place: New Zealand: Palmerston North | reverse complement strand
GTGTTTGCTAAATTGATCAAATCCTTTAAAGCAATATCTATTTCAAAATAGAAGACAAAGGTGGTGTTTGTAAGATTATCTTTATTCTCCCTGATATCAATTTCGCAATAGAGAAGATCAGGCCTATCATTGAAATAATAATAGTTATCGGTGATTAGCACTTGCTTTTGATTGAAGATATAGCCTTGGACGTTATCTCTTTTAAATCCCTCATACCCGATAGGAATCTGGACAAAAGAATATAGAAATAAAGTGTTATCATCGAGGCTATTAATTTTATCTTGATCGGCTTGAGAAAAGTTAATTGTACTGTTTTCAAGCACCGCTTTTCTATTTTTAGCAGAGATTAAATATTGATTAACATAATAATCTTCTTCATTGATTGGATCATTTTGAGTGATTTTAGTATGATTGATATTTTCGTAATCAATGGAAGCATTTGAAAGAAACATCTTTCCGAAATAACATTGATAACAGTTAGCTAAAGACGCTTGTTTACAACTAGATAATAAAAATAAAGATAGAAAAAATGTTTTTGTTAGTTTACTTTTCATCGCTATCATTATATCGTAATTAAAACAAAGGATATACAACTATGGCAGAAAAATATTCTACGGTTATATTATCGACGATGTGTATGATTGAAGATGGAAACGGTCATATTCTGGTTCAAAATAGAACTAAGCAAGACTGGCCGGGAATCACTTTTCCTGGCGGACATGTTGAGCAAAATGAAAGCATCGAAGAATCCGTGATCAGAGAAATCGAAGAAGAGACCGGACTTATTATATCTAATCCATTGCTTTGTGGTGTTATAGAATGGCCTTGGGATGATGGTATGAGCCGTTATTTAGCTTTCATATATAAAACAAAAGAATTTTCAGGAACAATTAAAAACAGTGAAGAAGGTGAACTCCTTTGGATAGACAAAAAAGACTTATTTAATTATCCTTTAAGTCAAGACATGGATGTAGTCTTTGCAGAAGCTGAAAAAAGAAAATATTAACGGAAATAATTGATTTTAAAGGGTATTTTCTTTTCTTTGATGTCTTTATAAAACGGTACACAGACGATTTTCCCATCGACTATAAATACCGGATAACAAGAATGAAGATAGAAAGGAACACTTTGTTTTTGCAAGGCTTTAAAAACATCTTTAGTCGGTAAATTTGTCGCGATCTTATCACCTTTTCTTACTGTTCTTATCTCGACAGGAAATGATTTGAAATTGAATAGAGAAGGATCAGTTAAGTCGATAGAGAAGTATTCGTTTTGGTAAATATTAGGTTCATCGTATTTGAAAGAATAATTGATTTTTGATAAATCTTTGCTGACGAAGAATAATTTCTTTGTTCGATAAAGCACATAATCATCTAAAAGTTTTAGTTGTCCGGCTTCTTTCTTTTTTAGAAAGTCATATATAAGTTTTCCATACCCTTCTCTTCTTTTTCTTAAATTGAATTGGTCGAGCAAGAAAAAACAATATCGCTTTTTTTCTTCATCTACAAATGAATCGTAGATAGCAAATGGTAATCCATCCGGATATTTATGGAATCGATGGTAAAGAGAAACAAGTTCCTCGTTTTTCTTTTGGATGATATTTTCGTAATTGTTTAAGTCTTCTTCGGTCAATGCTTCTCTAATCAATGTTCTAGCTTTGTGTGGATCTTTATTGGTGATGTCATCATAAAACGGAACTTTATTATTGATGAGTTCTTCAGTTAATTCTTGTTTAGATATAGATAAAAGTGGTCTGATGATTTTAATATCTTGAAATTTGTTTACAATTTTTAATCCATAGTGCAAAGGCAAATTATTTCTCTTGGTTTGCAAAAGATAAGTTTCGACATGGTCAGTTTTTTGATGCGCAGTTAAAAGACCATCGAAATGATGTTCGTTAACGATTTTAGCAAATAAATCATAGCGGTATAAACGCGCCCAATTTTCAAAGTTCTTGTCTTTGTCTTTGTTGAATTTCGTATCGTACTTAAAGATTTTGATGTTGAAATCTCTCGCATAATCTAAAACAAGTTTTTCTTCGATATCGACATAAGGAGAATCATGATAATTGATGTAGCAAAGAGCGATGTGATTATTTAAGTCTTCTTTGTAATATTCTTTTACCATCCACAATAAATAAACGCTATCTGGTCCGCCGCTAAAAGCGAGTAGATAGCGATGTTTATTAAATTCTAAACGGTCAAATTCATTTTTTACTGAAATAGGTAAAAGCATTATGGATTATATTCGATTATGACATCATCGCTAGGGATATAGATAACATTGCCTTCAAAATAGACTTCCGCATAATCGGGATCCATTTTGTTGTTGTGCTCATTGGCTTCAATGTTATATTTTTCGATGATGCTTTGAGCCTGTTTTTCAAGGTTGCTCTTTTGAATCAATCTTATAGTTGTAAGAGTGATGAGCAAGCCGACAATCGAGACACAAAAAACAATTATGCCAACATAGATGATGGACATAAATTTTGGCGTAACTCCTTTGGATAAGGCGTTTTTTCTTCTAGCTTTACGCTCTTGTTTTTCGATGAAGTCTTCTCTTTCTTTATCGGTCATATTTAATTCATCTCGTACATTTGTGAGGCGTTTTCAATCGTTGAGACCATTCTGACTTCTTTGATGGTCGCTTTGATGTTTTTCCCAAGAGGAGTGGATATTTCTACCACATCTCCAACTTTCACTTCTGCTGATGGCTTAGCGATTTTGCCGTTGAGTTTAACATAACCTTGATCGATGAATTCTTTAGCCGCTTCTCTGCGTTTGATCAAACGGCTCACCTTTAAATATTTATCTAATCTCATATAAATATATTAACATATCAATCTTTTCTCATTGATTTCTTTTTTAAAAATATAATTGAAAAAGTAATTGATATACTTAAAAAGCAAACAAAATCGAATTATAATATATATCAATGGAGTGATTATGAGCACATTAAAGGAAGACGCTAAAATTTTGCAAGAAATTATCGATTCAAGTCGTAATATTGTCTTTTTTGGTGGCGCTGGAGTATCGACTGAATCCGGAATACCGGATTTCCGTTCCAAAGATGGTCTATATCACCAAAAATACAAATACGATCCGGAAGAAATTATCTCACATCATTTTTTCTATACTAATATGGAGGAGTTCTATCGATTTTATAAAGATCGAATGATCGACCTCAATTCGAAACCGAATCCGGCACATCTCTATTTAGCAGAACTTGAAAAAGCCGGCCGATTAAAATCGATAATCACTCAAAACATCGATGGTCTTCACCAAATGGCCGGAAGCAAAAAGGTGATTGAAGTTCACGGAAGTGTTCATCGAAACATTTGCCAAGAGTGCGGACAAGAATACGATGCCGCATATGTAAAAAATAGTCCGGATATCATTCCTCACTGTTCCTGCGGTGGTATTTTAAAACCAGATGTTGTTCTTTACGAAGAACCGCTTAACGAACAAGATATCACAAGGGCGCTGATTCAAATTCAAAATGCTGAGGTGCTTATTGTTGCTGGAACATCGCTTGTTGTTTATCCTGCGGCTGGCTTCATCGATTATTTCCGAGGAAAGAAACTCGTTTTAATCAACAAAGATCCAACCGTAGCTGATCAGAAAGCCGATGTTGTTATTCATCAAAAAATAGGAGAACTATTTTCATTATTACACGTATGAAAATCAAATTAGAAGAAAAGAACCAAGCTTTGATCGATCCGAATTCAAAATATTATTGTGGCTCGAGTTGTCTACTTTCTCTCTGGCTTCTTTTACAACGTTTTTTTGCGACTTCTGATAAAAAGTTTGAGGCAGCCTTCGCTCGATTAAATGATAATGTTTTGATTTTATTCGATGAGGATACAGCACTTTTTGATCTATCGAAAACAGCTGATAAACTTGCATATGATAGTTGGAAATTGGTTTCAGCTTCTTTTGTCCGTTATAACGAAATCATCACTGATTTGATTGAACTCCAAGATTATTGTTTTGTAACTAAATTAAGAAGATATTTGCCGTACTTAGAACACCACAAAGAATTCTTGTGCGACTTGGCTAGAACAAACTTAGCTATATTTGACAAAAAAGAAAACAAGCCTTCTTTTTATACTCGTACCAGTTTTGATTTGCTCAAGACTTTAAGCAGGGAGAATCGCTATGAAAACTTTAGATAATCTTTTTGTCAGTTATAAAAAATCACATTATTCCGATAACGTTTTAGCGCTTATCACTGTTTTGCCTTGCTTTAATATGGCGATGAAGTTGATGAATAGAAAACAAAATGGGAAGAAGCCTTTTAGCAAGGCTTTCAAGTTCGAAGAACGCATCGCTAAGATGAACCAAGCTTATCTAGTCTTTGAAACAGCCATAACTAAAAAAGAGAGTGACACCAAAGAAGTCAAAGAGGCACTTTTAAATGTTAAAAACATCATCTTAAAAGCCAGCAAAGAAATCAAAATGGAATCACTAAAGAATGATTACATCTATTTAGCTTCTATCTTTGAAGATTCTTACAATCTGCTCTCTTCTATCAATTCTTAAGAATTGATTATGTTATAATATTCACTCGAGGTGTTAATTTATGCCAAAAAAATATCCAGAATGGTCTGATCGAAATATTCTTATCGATTTACGCAATCGCTTTGCAACTTGTTATGAAAATGATGACGGTTCGATTTTTTATATCGAGCCGCAGTTTTACACTTATTTGCAAGGCTATCGTATGCAAAGACCTGAACACTATGATGATTTATTGAAAAAAATGGACGAGATTGTCCGCAAGAATAGAAAGGTCGTGTTTGTTGGGATGGAAGATAATCCTATTGTTGAAGTTGAACACGCCATCTATTTGACAGCGATGGATGTCGCTGATCAAGCTAAAGTGCTTATCCAACCAGAAAGCCGAGGCTCAGATTACGGGGATTAATATGATTAAAACCAAAAAGACGTTTTCTTTTTTTACCGCTTTATTTACAATCGCAAGTTTGACTTCTTGCTATTTTTTTGATCCGAATGTCATTCCAAATTCGAATGAAGGAAAAGCGGCTATTGAAAAATATATCGAATATCGCTCACCTTCTTACGATTCATCTTTTACTAAGGAAAATCTGAATCTCAATAATATCGGTTATGGAGCTAATATGAATTACCTTCCTTCAAAAGGTAATCAAAAGCTTTTAGTAATTCCGATTGAAACTACTGATTATTCGTTCTCCAAAGCTGATTTAGAGGCTATTGAAGCTGGCTTCTTTGGGGATAGCAGCGATACTTATTGGGAATCAGTATCCTCATTTTATGAAAATTCGAGTTATGGTCAACTTCATATATCAGGCACGGTCACTGACGCCTTGAATTTATCTTTATCTTCAGCTCAGTTAGCAAAGAATGCCAAAGATTATGCTGACAACAATAAGAATTATACTGATGTCATTCTCGGCTCAGCTCTAAATTATCTTAAAGACAGTCTTGACTTAAGCGAATATGACACTAACGATGATGGTTATATCGATGGTGTTTGGATGGTCTATTCCGTTCCTTATAATGCGAATTCAAGCGTGTTTTGGGCTTATACGACTTGGGCTGATAGTTCGACTAAGTATGATGGCGTGAAAGCGTCTTGTTATGCTTGGGCGAGTGTGGAATTTTTCTACGATTCAAAATCGAGTTTTTATTCAAAACCAGATAGCCATACTTTCATTCATGAAACCGGTCATATGATGGGTTTGGATGATTATTATTCGTATGATTATGATTATCCGGGTGGTTCTAATTCAGATTCTCCTATCGGTGGTGTTGATATGATGGATGCCAACGTTGGCGATCATATGGCATTTTCTAAATATCTTTTAGGTTGGATTGAACCGACGGTTTTAACTGATGAATATCTCAAAGCCAACAACTATAAATTATCGATGTCTTCTTTGACTGAAAACAAGACACACAGTTCCTTTATTTTGCCGATTTATAAAGATGATCAAAAAGTTTTCAACGATACACCGTTTGATGAATATTTGATCATGGAATTCTATACACCGACAAATCTGAATGAGAAAGATAAATACGGATATTCTAAACAGCATCTCGGAACTTATAGTAAAGCCGGTGTGGTCCTTTACCATGTCAATGCTAAGATCGGAAAAATTGAAGCGACAAGAACAACGCTTTCTTGGGATGGATATGTCTATGATAAATTACCTAATGCTAAGAAAACGGCCGGTTGGGGTAGTCGATTCATCTATTCATTTTTATATAACAACACCAGATCATATTGTAATGAAACTTCGATGAGCGATGAAGGACTTCCATTCTATCGCGGACGCTTAGTCTCCCTTTTACCAGCTACCGGTTCTCGTATTGAAGGAGCCAAGACAGGGTACAGTTCCAACCAGAGCTTATACAGCACTGGCTCTAGTTTCTCACATAATGAATATCCTTCTTTTTGCTTTGATAATGGTAGCAAACCTAAATATGGTTTCACCATCACATCAATAAACAGCACTACCTGTGCGATTCAATTCAGTGATTTTTAAATGGGATTTAAATATTATAAACAGCCGAAACTGAACATCAGTTTTCGCTCTGATTATCGCAAAGCTGTCTTCGGCTTATTTCATGTTGCCTTCTTAGATAACAACAATCGCTTTGCTTTTCCTATTGAAGATAAAGAATCTCTTTCTATCGCCTTAGATTTTTATCATGAGCGCATTTTAAAAAGAGAATTATATCCCGTATATGATGGTTCGAATTTCTCTTTAAGACCATCATATGATCGTGAAGTCTTAAGACAAGTCTTAGGATTACCATTTGAAGTTTTTGATTCTTTAGATAGCGATCAAGACATTCTCGCTCAACTTCATTTCTTGCCAGAGTTGAACACCTTGAAGAAGGAGTGTTATGTTTTGCTAGCGCAATCAAATAATACCAAGTGGTATCGAGATGATTTCAAATTGTATTGTCTGCGCCACGGTTTTTTCTTTCTTTATGATGAGACTAAACCGTTTGTTGAACGATCAGATGCGTCTCTTCCGGTTTTTATCAACGAGAAATTATTAACACCTAAATATAAAAGGTTATGTGATGAAGCGATCTCATCGCGATTGGCTATCGATTTTTTAGGAAGCAAAGATGATAATGAAATAAATTTTAAAATGGCTAAATTAGACCGTTATAGCTTCGATCGCCGTCTCTCTTTCTTTGTCAATGATGATCGAGATGCTGAGATCGAGCTTGAGGGATTTGGCTTAATATTCCAAAGAAAATATGCGTTTTTATTAAGACAGTACTTTGCTTCAATCATCAATGTCTTATATGATGATTACTGCTTTGAAGTTCTCAATAAAGTTGCCGCAAAGCTCTCTTTTTTGACGACATCTAAAATCCATACTGATAAAGATATTTATTCGCTGTCTTCTTTTCACGCTGATATGTATTCGTTTGATCGAGAACATTTCTTTTTTGCCGAGAGCGATAAAGAAAAAATCGAAAAACTCTTCAGCAAAAATTTGGAAGGAAATCCGGCCGCAAACATTTTGACATTATATGCCGCTTCCGGTTTACCATATGAAGGATATCAGTATGTAAAAGATATTCAAGAAGTTCAGGTTCAAGATGTTATTTCTAAGCTTCCGTTTGGAGAGATATCAACTTCGGAAATCTATCTATCCAGCAAGAGATACGATGCATTTTATTCTTACCTTTCAGGAGAGAAGGAACATCGTTACGCTTTCTTGTTGAGATTGTTGTTGGATAGAAATATTCACTATGAATGCGAAAAACCAATTCTTGTTGATGATAAAGAAAACAAAATCAAAATATCAATCGATGAAGCTGACCGCAGCCGTTTATTAAAAGCTCTTTTCGATGCCAAGAAAGGTTCTTTTGTAGAAGCAATTTACCCGGCTTATCTTCTCGATAACAAGAAATTAGAAGACGTGGAATTAGAATCATTGCTCAACCAGTTAGATAAAAGATCATCTTTCCTTGCAATGCCATATTTCTATCACCACTTTGATAATTGTTCTCTTGAAAAAGTCATCGATTTGATGCTGAAGACTTTTGATTTACAGGATTTGAATAAAGAAATTCTTTATTCTTTCTTTTCATTTGCTTTGCTTTATCCATTGCTTGTCGCAGAGCAAGAATATCGTATCACCGCTCTTGAAGAAGGAAATGCGCTCTCTTTAATGGTGCTTGATGGACTTCCTAAACAAAACGAATCATATGAGCCTAATATGCCCTACCCATATGTTTGTTATGGTTCAATCGCTTATTCATTCAGAGAATCATATTTTTCTAAGGCTTATATATGTTCTTGCCAAAAAGATGCTATTGCAGCTAAGATTGAATATCTCTCTCGTCAATATGACCGATATCATAAAGGGAGTGATGAACCAAGTAAGAAAGCTTATATAATCGCTCATCTTGGACTTCCCGATAACGTTGTGTTTGATATCGATTTGAATAAAGATTTGCTCTCGCAAATTCCTTTCAAGGACGATTTATGTCACCTCTGTCGTCATTCAGCACCAAGTTATCACGATAACATCGATAACAATGAGGAAGATAGTCACAACGTTTATCTTACTTATATCCGCTCAAAAGCAGCTGAAAAGGGAGTGTTTTTCTCCCAGGGAGTTTCGAAAGATTACGATTATTCGACTTTCTTTGATCAGCTCAGCAATAAAGAATACCATACACTTATCGCCTTTGATCGCTCTCGTATCGATCCGATATTACTTCCTTATATCAATGTTTCTAAAAATATGATTGTCTCTTTGTTATCTTCGTTTTTTGCAAATGAGATGACTGATACCAATTTCTATAATGAAGTTTTAAGATTTTTATCTCTTGGTGAGACTTTAATAGCTAAATTGATGTTTGATTGTGATGAAAAAGATTATTTCTATATCTATTCTCACATGATGATTTTTACTAGACTTGTCTATCTCTATAAGATGATTGAAATGTCATATGCGCTTTATGTCTCGGCAGAGATCACGCCACCAAATGAGAATGAATTCACTCTCAATATCGATTATAATCCGAAACTTAAGCACCCTTATGTTTTATTAGGCAGTAAATTTAATGCTTATGCTGATAATCTTTTTGATGGGAAATATTATCTCTGTGAATGCGATCGCTTTGCGATGAAGAAATTCTTAACTTATTTTGCTTCTATTTATGATTCCAAAGAATTGAATTCTGATATCAAAGTACCTGTTTTATTAGGTGTGTTAGGTCTACCGTATTTGGTTGTCTTAAAATATTCATCTTTAATTATTGAAGATGGTGATGTCTCTAAGCTTATCGATAAGATGGCGTTTCGTCATCATATTTGCAGACGAGATTTACAAGTTGCTCACGCTAGTTATGATGAACCATTCCGTTTAGCATATCCTTTTAAAGAGAATATGCAAGCTGAATATAATTTCTCTATCAATCAGATGATGAAAGATAATTTCTTTGTCCTTTCTGATTACCCTTTAATCGATATTCATTTCCGCAAACACTATTATTATGATCTAGACGCTACTTTCGATTATAATTTGCCTTATTTTATTTATTACTCGGATTCGATACCGGAAGAATTATTTACTTTCTTTGTCATGAGCAGAGATACCCTGAATCATTATTTAGATGCTTTTGGTGATTTAAACACTGATATCATGGAAGCAAATGCCTATGCTCGAGGTGTTATTTTGGATTCGTATTTTAAAGAAGAACAAGTCTTCTTAAATTTCACTTTTGAAAATGGGGAGATGTCACTTCGTAAGATGGTAGAGAAGCATTTTCCGGAAATCAGCAGGGTGAGAGATGACTATTATGATATTGTAATTCAGCAGATTTTAAGTTTTATGTCATATTTGTATGGACAGTTCTTTGCTAAATATGCGATTCGTGAAAGCTATGTTGGGAGATAGGTATGGAATATAACGCCGATTTATTTGCTAGTGTTAAAAATATCAGCCCAGATACTCGCTATCAATTTGAATTGAAAGGCGCCTTTTATTATGTCTTCTCTAATGGTGAAGGCGATTATCACATGAGCAAGGATGATAGGGAGTCATTACAAGAGAGAATATATTTTTATAATCACTATATTTCCAAAGATAAATATCCGATCTATTCATCGAAATACGGACTTGTAAAAGATTCGGTTTTGTCGAGTCAAATCTTCAAACAAGTCTTAGGTTTGCCTGTAGAAGTGATGATTAAAACCAGAAAAGTAGAAGGGCCGATCCTTCTCAGCGGTGAAGAGATTCTCTCGCGTATTCACTTTGAAGACGATTTAGAACATTCATATCCTAAACCGGATTTGGATATGATGATTTTAAATAGTAATCAGCCTTGTGTAATTCAGGCTATCAACGATCTTGTCGCTCATGGTTTTTATTGTTTAAATCCAGAGCGTATCTATGATTTAAATTCGCTTGATGAAGGTGAATACTTCCCCTTCTTTATCGATGTTAAGAAAGTGGAGTCATTCTTTCCGGAAGAAGTTTTCTCATCTCATAAACTGATCATGGACTTTGTTGCTGATCCGTTTTTGATAACTAAAGAAGTCTATCTCAATTATTTTGAACCGCTGAATCATAAGACAAAAGAAGAATTAGTCAAAATCGCCTTTGATAGAAATGATCTAAGCGCCCTTACTTCGGGCGAGAAAGAAATGCGTCTTGCTCTTAGAAGATATTTCTTAGCGTTGGTAAGAACCACTCTTAATAACTTCTTTATGAAGAAATATCATGAAAGAGGCCTGTTTGGTTTCACTGTGTTAAATCATGACTTTGAAGCAATCAATTTCCAATATCGAATGATTTACCAAGGACTACATTATGATATGTATGCGAAAGAATATCGTCTTTTTTCTCGTGAAGGAGATGTTATAAAACAGACTTATCATCCAAGTCATTATGTTTTAGATATCGATGATAAAAGAAAAATTATCAGGGCCTATAACACCATCAGGCACTATTTCCTTAACCACCGCCAGTATGCTTTTATTCCATCACTCTTTTTGAAGATGATGGGTCTTCCATACCCGGCTTTTGAGATGATGAAATATTTCGATTATGAACACGGAGATGCGAAATCATTCATCAGCAAATTTGAATTTGTTGAAAACATCGCATATAAGAAAAATGGTCTGTTGTTAACTTTGATGTTAGAACATGGTTCCCAACTCTCACTGAAATATTGGCCGAGTCCGATTCCTCATTATTTAAAGCATTTAGAACGCTTAGGATTATATGTTTCGGATATCTTTGCTTTCAGCGAACAAACATTGCCGAATTTTATTCTGAGTTATGAAGGTAGTAACAAGACAATTCAATCTCTTCTACACGGCGATTACAACTTTTATGAAGAAGCTTTTGAATCGCTCAATCACCAATTAAATAATAATCCTAATGTCCTACATTTCGATCAAGTGAAAGACTTCCTTGTTCGTGATCAATACAATGGCAAACTCATCAGTGTCGATATGTTTTTCTCACTGATGCAAGATGGTCTGGATGCTTTTGAAGCTCTTGATAAAATTAAAAGAGAACGCAAGATAGACACCTTTGTTTTACGTGTCTTAATCAATATCGGCTTTGCTTTTGCTTATGGGAAAAAAGCTAATAAACAGATCGACCGCCTGATGATGGAAGGTCAAGAAAGACTCTTTTATAATTTGACGCAAGGCGAATATTTCTATGATCCATATTTAGAATATCCCCATGTCTATAAAGGAAGAAATTTCTACGCTTACAGCAAGAACAATAAAGATTTCTATTTTGATATCAAAGATAAAAAAGCTATCGAAAATCTTTTATTGATATATGATTTATATTTTTATGGAGAGATTTCTTTCCCATATGTCTTGCAGGTTTTCGGTAGGGAATTACATCAAGAATACACCAAGATAGAAAGAGAATCTATCCGTCGATTAAAATTCCTAGGCCTTCCTGGTATTGTCAACCAACAGATAAATATCGATGATGATATTCTTCCACAGCTTCATTTTGAAGAAAACATTTCTATATATGACAACATCAATCATCGTGAATTACTGCAAAAAGATTATTCTTTACATTATCCTTTGATCTTTAGAGAAGTGGTTTGCAAAGGATTGTATTTGAATGGCAGATTGACTTATCCGACGGCGATTTATCCAATTGAGCCTCGTCTTG
>AUXO014216397.1_pt1 | contig 12172 bp, 7 predicted proteins | sample 768731 | NCBI WGS metagenome assembly AUXO01 (sample SAMN02715735, study PRJNA202380) | gut metagenome | biome: sheep rumen | host: Ovis aries | place: New Zealand: Palmerston North | reverse complement strand
TATGAATGGAGTTTGGAACTCGGAGTGTAGTCAGCTGAATTTTAAGAAAGCAGTGCAATGGCCTGTTTGATGCCATCCATCAGGGCCTGATCGTAGGACTTGCGGGGATGGGTGTCACGGCTTAACCCATCGGAAAGAGGAAAAGAGGGTAAAGCAAAGGGCAATATAAGGATGAACGGAATGACGGACTTACGGAAGTGAAGGCATAGAGATTGTTGAAGAGGCATGGCAGATGAGGCTATGCCTCTTTGTGGTTTATAAGAACCTTGAATAGATTCGAGGGGACAAGTAACTCAATGGGGGGAGTTGATGAGAACGGCAGAAGAATGGAAAGAGAATTAAGAAAAGTGGTCTTAAAAGGTTAAATAAATACAAAATCAAAGCAATACTTGGATTTTTGCTTGCCAATTTCTAGATTATTATGTATTTTTGCGGCAAAAAAAATATAGTTATGAAAACAATATTCGATGTAAACCTGCACTCTTTGTTTTCCATTGACATGGAAGAAGAGCGGTTTATGACTTCGCTAGATGTAATTAGAGAGGTCATGAATGTTCCTCAGTGTGCCTTGAATAGCATATTAAGGGACAATGGTTACACCGAGGTTGAACCGGGGAGCATTTGTATAGACGAAAAAATGCTGTCCGTTTTTGCAGATGCCTACATCCGCAAAATGAAAAACTTTTTTCTAAGTTCCGTCCGTAACATAGAAAATCTATCCTATCAAGAATTCACGGACCTTGATGAGTTTTATAACACTTTTAAAAAACAAGACGTAAAGTTCGTACGCAGAGCCGAATGGAGCCAGATCGATACTGAGCTGATTCGCACTGCGTTTATGGACAAGATTAAAGAATTAACCCCACGAAAGAAATCGCGCTTCGAACTTTTTCTGGAGCAGGTTTTTGGAAGATTTGAGTCGTATTCGTTATGTCATGAATTGGCACATGTTCTTATAAAAGAATCATGTTCTGATGAAGAAAGCCGTCTTTTAATCCGCAAAATGAAAAACTTTTTTCTAAGTTCCGTCCGTAACATAGAAAATCTATCCTATCAAGAATTCACGGACCTTGATGAGTTTTATAACACTTTTAAAAAACAAGACGTAAAGTTCGTACGTAGAGCCGAATGGAGCCAGATCGATACTGAGCTGATTCGCACTGCGTTTATGGACAAGATTAAAGAATTAACCCCACGAAAGAAATCGCGCTTCGAACTTTTTCTGGAGCAGGTTTTTGGAAGATTTGAGTCGTATTCGTTATGTCATGAATTGGCACATGTTCTTATAAAAGAATCATGTTCTGATGAAGAAAGCCGTCTTTTGGATCGCGTAACTCATAATCGGTTTTATTTAGTAAAACAGAAGGTCAAAAAAGTATTTAATTGTTCGGTAAGTATCGTGCGACATTTCTTTGTCGCGGCTCGATATCATATATTTGTTGCTGATGATGTAGATGCTAATGGTGGTTGGAATAATCAGTTGAAACTATCATTTTGTATCACTTAAACAGCAATAATTATGAACAAAGAACGATTGATATCAAATATAGAGGCAAGCAACTTATCAAAGGAGGATAAGGAGGAGCTTATCAAACTGTTGAAACAGAATCGCCTGAACGAGTATATAAAACTAATAATAAAGTTAATGGGGGTGGGCAGCGTGTTCTGGGATTAAGCCCCTGCAATAAGTAAGTATGGATTTAGGAAATGCAATTAAGACTCTGCGTAAGCAGAAGAAGATTACACAGAAGCAACTTGCAGAGTTGAGTGATATATCGACGAATGCGTTGTGTAGTATTGAGACCGGACAGTCGTTCCCATCGATGGCTACAATTGGCAAGATATGTAGTTCTCTGAATGTTCCAGAGTCTTATTTGCTTTTGTTTAGTATTACAGAAGATGATATCCCTGAGGGGAAGAAGATTTTGTATAGAACTCTCTGTGAACCCTTGAAAGAGGAGTTGATTCATGAGTAGGATGGAAATGGGGGTTCAAAAGAAAAAGGATAAAGATTGTGAAGGGGTATGTGCGAGGTGCGCATGCCTCTTTGTGGTTTTATAAATACGAATCAAAGGTAATAATGATCTTATGAGCATGCAGAGACAACCAGTATTAATACCCACAAAACTGGAAAAAGGGAAAGATGCTTCTTATAAGGCGGTAGAACGTCTGCGGGAAAATCTAGATACAGAAGGGGTACACAACATTGGTATTACCGGACCTTATGGTTCGGGCAAGAGTTCTGTTGTTAAAACGCTCATCAAGGAAGATGAGAATAAGCATCATTTCTTAGAACTGTCACTGGCAACACTCGATGATAAAGAAGCGGAGAAAGATGAGAAGAAAATTGAGGCAAACCTGCTAAAGCAGATGATTTATCGAGAAAAGCAGGAAACACTTCCTAATTCTCGATTTAGAAGAGTACAGTATCTTGCTCCAAGATCACTATGGCTTAAGGCCGCATGGATAATATGCTGTATTGTTGCATTTGCCATTGCGTTTGAACCATCATTTCTGATTATAGATACGCTATATGATTTCTTTAATTGGGGAAATTTGAATATATGGTTTGACGCATTATCTCTTATTATACTGCTTGGAACTTTATTATATTTGGCTGCTTACGTTGTAAGAACATACGGACGCAGTAAACTGAGTAAACTGAACATAGCGGATGGAGAAATAGAACTAAAAGATGAGGGTTCTGTGCTGAGCGAACATTTGGCGGAAATTCTTTACTTCTTCCAAGAGACAGATTATGATGTGGTAGTATTTGAGGATTTAGATCGCTTTGAGAACAAGAAGATATTCCTGAAATTAAGAGAATTGAACCATATCCTCAATAAATGCAAAGAACTGAATGGGCGAAATATCAGATTCATCTATGCCGTGAAAGATGATATGTTTAAGGATTCGTCGAGAACAAAGTTCTTTGACTATATCGTTACAGTGATACCTGTGATGAATATGTCGAATGCCCGCAGTCTATTAAAAAAACGGTTACGGGATAGGAAAATCGATGAAAATGAAATCAATGATGACGACCTGAGAGTAATAGCGTTGTTTATTGATGACATGCGGATGCTCGTCAATATTGTGAACGAGTATGAGCAATATCACGAGCGCCTTGTGACAACGCAACAGAAACTAGAGACCAAGAAACTGTTGGCTGCAATAGTCTATAAGAATTACTATCCGAAAGATTTCTCTGCGCTACATAATCAGAAAGGTAAAGTATATCGATGTATCAAGGAAAAACGCAGATTTGCCGACTATGCCATTGACAAGGTCTTAGGACAAAGGGCAAGGGAAATAGAAGTGATGGAGCAAAACATGCATCTGTCGCTGAAAGAACTGCGGCAATTATATGTCCAGGCGATCATTCAGGACATAAATAATTCGAATGGTGTAAAGAGTATAGTCTTCGGAAACAGAAATCTAACACTAAGGCATATTTGGGAGAATGAAGAATATTTCAATCAATTAATAACTAAAGGGGAGTTTTCGTATAATCAGTACGCATATGCAAATACTCCAACGTATAAATTTAACTTCACAGAAATAGAAAAGACTGTATCGGAAGTATCTTATGCAGAGCGAGCAAAGTCAATACGGGATAGATATGCTGATGTAGATAGGCAGAAGAAAGAGCTGGAAAAAGAGAAAGGAAGAATCCGCAATTATTCCTTAAGTGAACTTATCATGAAGTTCAACCTGAAAGACGAGCCGATATATCAGAAGATTGGTTTGTCGCCCATGGCGGATTTGTTCTTGACACGGGGTCTGATAGCAGAAGACTACTATGACTTTATTTCCTATTTTTATCCAGGGATGATAACCCAAAGTGATAGGGAACTGCTTCTGGATATGAATAGGAACGTGAGATCTGACTTTGACCGGCACATTGATAAGGTTGAAAACTTCTTTAGGGAACTGCCGAGTTTCGTGTTCAATACTGACGCTGTGCTTAATACATACCTAGTAGATTATGTGGCAAAAGAATTTGTCAGGCTTAAGAATGAGTTTAATTTGATTATTGACCGGATGAAGCGACATGAGGGTAGATTGGATTTTCTGGCACACTACTATGAGTATGGCCAATATGCCGAGCGGGTTTGCAAGGCTTATACGAATGGGTATGCCCAGGATGCATGGCAAGACATGACTACAACAACGTTGGTATCGGATGAGCGGCGAGAAGAATTGTTAGAAGTGTGGTTCAGATATTGTGCGGCTAGTGATATTACACAAGTACAGGTGAACTGGCTGAATGAGCATTTTTCGTTCCTTTCGGTCCGAGAGAATAGAATAGCGAATCTGGATATAATCTTTGGGGAATGTCAATTTGAAACGCTTGACGACAAGAGTGAGAAACTGTTGCTGATGGCTATAGAGTATAATGCCTATATGATAACAGCGGAGAATCTGTGTGAGATTTACAGACTGTTATCGGGTATTATAGGCATACAACCGACAGATATTACATACGGGAAGCTCGTTGACCTCCAGAATAATGGACTGACGAAGTATCTTAATCAGAATATCAATGATGTGCTGACGGAATGTACTAACCCAATGAAGGATGAAAGTGAGGAAACGATCATAGAGCTGTTGAATAATGAGGAAATAGAGGATGACATCCTAGAAGCATATCTGAAGGGCCAAGTGAACTTTGTATCTAATTTATCGGAAGTGGATGACACGAGAATAGGATTGGCTATGGACTGTGATGTGGTGAAAATGATTTGGCCTAATGTGCTTCATTACTATAACAAAAACAAATTGGATGACAGGCTGACGAAGTTTATTGTAAGATATGCCAAAGGATTGTCGGAGAATAGATGCGATGGAGATGGAACAATAGGCATGTATAGCGCTATTGTGGCTAAAAAAGAGATACCGCTTGCAGAGTTCAAACTGCTGATAGGCTCGTTTAACTATTATTTAGCCCTAGATGAAGCCGTGGATTGGGAGAATTATGATAGGGGAAAATTGATTGCACTAATCGATGAGGGTGCTATAGAATATGCTGCGGATGAGAAGAGAATCCTGGGCGGTACGAGCGCTTTTGCATACTATCTTACGCACTATAAAACCGATTTCATGGCTGAACTTGACAAGGTGGCGTTGGGCACCAGTGATGTGAAAGAGATTTTAGCCAAGGAGGATTACACATTGGACGAGAAATTGCAAATAGTAGATGCTATTGATGAAGATGTTATTGATGGTGACTTGGCTGATGTGATATGTGGTATGCTCAGGGAAAAATGGATTGATGTTGAGAGCAGCAAATTGAAGCGGATATCGCGGGAGGCAACTATGGTTGAAAACAAAGTGCTTGCCGCTACTCTGTATATTGGTAAGAATATTGGCTATAAGGATAGGATTGAATCGGTGTTGAGTGCTATGCCATCGCCTTATGACCAGATTCTAACAGGTGCCCATCCGAAATTTGAGAAGACGGCAGATAATGAGTCGTTGATTAAACTTTTGGAAACGGGAGGCTATATCAGTAAGAAGCCTGTTGAGAAAGATGGAAAAGAATATTTTAGGACTTTTATGAAGGAGAAAGTTTAGGGGGAATGGATATGAGGTATTCGGATGTGCCAACAATTAGGGAAATGTTGTATCAGCAATTCAATGCGAGAATTTGTCTGGTAGATATATACTATATTTACAAATTGGCAGAAAAGAAAGCATACGCCAATACTGTAGATGATTTGCTTCTTCCATGTGTTGAAAACAGGGATGAAGTGAGGGCTTTTCTGGAAAGGAATGGTTATGGAGAACTGATTTTTGATATTGTAAACCATGCCAGAGTGAGTGATGATCTGGAAGATAGCCTATTGGCTCATTTTAATCAAGAAACAGTTGATGTGTTTAAGGAAATATTCGTACACCCTTTTGATAAAGAGAAAAGTGTGGTTTTCCTGAGTGAGGGTTTAAGATTGACAACAAGTAGTGCAATGGCAGATATTATTCGCTATCCTCTTAGTCAGTTTCATGCAGAGATAACGAAAGCATGCGATTTGTTTATGAAAGGAAAAAAACTGAATGATGAAAAGGACATGAAGTTTTATATGGAGTCATATTCTCCTTCATTCTATTCTCAGTATGCACAGTACTGGGTTGCAGAGAGGCTTGATATGCTAAATTATCCATCAAAAATCTGTGTGGTATGAAGAGTTATAATCGAGATAGGCTTGAATTCAGAGCGCGAGCACTTTATAATGGTTACCCCATCGTTGACGAGTGTAGCGTTTTTGCTCCTTTTGTAAAAGAAGCTCCGTCTGACGAAAGAGAGAGCCAAGTACTATGTGATGACTTTTATGGCAGGTTCTTTACAACAGGCTTTCAGGATTGTCTTCATTACCCTTACGGGCAAACTGTAAAGATGCCATTTTATAATAATGGACTGACAAGATACCCTGAAATAATTGATGAGTTGCGTGTTCCGTATCGGAGAATCCCTATTTTCAAAGTAAAAGACCTAAATGATATCAAGCTCTTTACAGATGTGATGAAGGATAAGAATCCCGATAACATTATCCTGTTCAGAGGACAGAATAAATTATATCTCATTGACAGACCAAAAGAAGAAAAAGATTGGTTGTATGGTGACGAAAATGTTAAGGAGCCGTCCTTTTTACCCAGTTTTCTCCGACCTAATCAAAAGTTTGCATATACGACTCTTTGTTCTTCATGGCATCAGTTAGCTTCCATATTGCTCAATGATTTGAATCATGATAATAACGATGTGATACCACCTTATCTTAGAAGTATGGAGGAGTTTCATACCTTTGCACTTGGGATTGCACAGCACTATGGATTGCCCAGTGTCGGTATTGATTTGACGGACAATCTTGAAACGGCACTTTGGTTTGCCATTAACTATCTGAAAGTTGGTAGTGGAACTACAACGTGTGAAGTAATTGGTGAAGAAGCTAAGGATGCGACTATCTATGTATTCCGTTGCGATAAACGAGCTATTTTCAAATATAATTTCGGACTTGAGAAGTTCGCTGGGAATCATCGTCCATTAGCTCAGAATGCCTGGTTTCATCATGGAGGATGGGGCTTGGCGAGAAATCAGATAGCATTACAGTTGATGTGTGGATTCCGCGTTAATCAGTCTTGGAATGAAACGCTTCCTTCCAATTATTACAATACACTTTTCCCATCAAGGGATGATGATTATTTTTTGGATTTCCTGATTAAGATGCAGGCATGGTTTGAAGGGTCGAAAGTAGGAGAACTTCTGAAGGGACTATATTATTGGAAAGGCAGACCATGTGATGTTGGATGAGGCGAGGAGTTAAAGGGGCTGATGATGAGATGCAGAAGTTGAATAAGAAGTTTGAGCTGGATGAAGTATAAGATAAGGAAATTATGGAATCAACAACATTAACGCTTATGGGTATATTTGCTAATTTTGCTATTTCATATGCCGCAAATAATGTTCCGACATTACGGGAATTGATTAACCGTAAAAATGGACTTGATGACCGAATTGAAGAGTGCTTCGAGAAAGCACTTAAGAGGTGGTCTGTCAATAGTGGCGTTAGGGGTATAGAAAAGAGTAGAATGAATACTCATCTTCAGGATCTGCAAAAAGTCTTAGAAGGAAATGAGATACCAGAATCATACCAAGAACTTATCAAATACTGGATAGAGGAATTGAAAACCGATTCCGTATGTTATGATTTCGTTATTGAGAATAAGATAGAGATTCAAAATGTAAAGCTAACCCAACACCTTGAATTCATATCTGACCAAATACAAGCTGGTTTCGAATCAAATCAACAGCAATTGTCGGAGGCTTTATCTGGCATAGAAGAAATAAAGAAGATACTGAGCCAAAGGGAATCCTCGGAAGAAAACAAGGCAGCAATAGAGGCATTGATTGTAGCTTTCCTGAATGTCTCCATAACCAACCTTGTTAACAGATTGCTTCTTGATAGTGCAAAACAGTTGCTTAAAGAACTTGAATCTTCTTTAGTACATTATATAGAAGAAAATCCAATTATCGCAGCAAAAGTTGCTCTACTGAAAGGTATGGCGGATCTTTTCTCTTCGCCACAAAAAGCCCTTAAGCTATTTCATGAGGCCTATAACTTGTACCCCAAAGAAGAAATTATAATAGAAAAAGAATGCTATACGCTGTTGTATGAAGGAAAAACGGATGAAGCGTTAAAACTGTCAGAGGATCTTCCTTCTGATAATGTTATTAGAAACGTGGCAAGCGTTTTGGCTTCAAAGGATATTGTGGCATCATATCAGCATCTGCCAGATGAATTGAAGTCGAATAACAATCTTAGGTATGAAATATTATCAATAAGGGGAAATAAAGATCAGGATACGGCATTCCTTTTTGATGGGACTGGAGATGAGCCTTATGAGAGCTTAACATACCAAAATCTATTTGGATGGCTTTATGGAATGACATGTCATAATGTTAATTTGGGCGGTATGTTATTCTTGGTGGTTCCTCCAAATCTGGATATCAATAAGTATAATAGAGCCTTTGAATATGCAAAAATATTCTATTCCCATCTTTGTAAGACAGAGATAGAACGACATCTGAAAATGGTTCATGTAAACTACTGTTATTGGGGATATGTACTTGACCAGCATCTATCGTGGGTAGATGAAATATTGAAGATGGAGCCCCGGGATTTGGATAGACGCCAAGAAGACTTGGTGCTTACACAAACGTCAATGCTTATGATGAGCAAACGATATAGTGAAGCATTCACAAATCTTGCATCTATCAAGGATAAAATAAATGTTGCGATAGCAAACTATGTCGTTTTAATGGGCTATCACTCGATGAACACAGAATATCTGAGGTGGATTTTTGAAGTCAGAAAACATAACGAGTTCCTTTTTAATTCAGATTCCTCTAGGTATATTGCATTCTGTATAAACAAATCTAGTGGACAGGAAATAGAGGGCATCTTAGTGATTGAAGCTTTTGAGGATAAGAATAACTATGTTGTATTGTCCCAGCTATGCAGGCATCATACTGGTAAGAGAGTTGATGTGGATTTGTTGAAGAATAGTCTGGAAGGCCTGTCGGATGATATGATAGCTTATGCTGCTATGGTTTTGTCGGAACATGGTGAAGAGAAGTTGGCATTTAAGTTATTATCACCAAAAGTAGATGAAAAGACGAGTAATGTAAGACAGCGAATCTTCTTGGATATTCTTAATAAATTGCCAGAGGAGAAACCACACCTTTACAGACTGTTGAAAGAGAATAGAAAAAGTGGAGAAATGTATGATACTCCGCTTTTGGAAATGGAATATCATTTATCCATGAGGGTCGCTGATTATGAGAATGCCTATGAAGTTGTTTCGATTCTATATAATCAATATCCTCAGGAGGAGAATGCGTTTACGAACTATCTTAAACTGACAGGCAGACTTTATCCACAGAAACTATCAGAATACGAGAGCAAGGCAATTAGTTTTAAGTATGATTCTTTCCAAAATGTTATTCAGCTTTATCGGTTATTTGGAGAAAACAACTATTATGATACAGCTGCAGAAATATTATATAGGAATGTAAAAGACTCTTCTGATTGGGGCATAAAGACCTTTTATACGCAGGAAAGTTCTTTGGGCCATCTGGCAAACGTCGTTCGAAAGAAGTATGATGAAGCAAGAGCTGGTCTATATGTGCTCTGCTCGTTGCCTGACGGACAAAGGGTATTATATGAAGCAGGTGTTGGAAATGAGGTTGGCGAACAGTTGTTAGGATGTAAAGACGGAGATGAGCTATCGATAACAATAGAAGGCACCCCTGTAACTATTACTGTTGTTTCTATTCTAAACATATATGGAAAACTCGAGTTTGATCTTATGCAAGAGAATCTTACTGGTGCAAATCCATTTATGAAACCTTTCACGATAGATGAGAACAGACCTCTTGAGAGCCTTGAAGAGCAGCTAAAGAAGATAGATCCAGATTCCGTCAATTACCATCAAAGGATGCTCCAGCAACAAGAAGCATATGAGAACGCGGAGATTGGTATAGCACAATTAGTAAATGGCAATGAGATTATAGAGGGGTATTATGACAGATTATTTACATCGTCAAAAGTGTTTGTTGCACCATGTCAGATGTTTGATGAGGTTGTGAGGCCTCAAATGATTCGTCACAAAATATCCTATGTGTTGGATTTGACAGCGATAATTATGTTGTTCGAATACCAACAATCTTCTGGGTGCCAATACAATGAAAAATTTCTTATTTCGGCGACGACCTATGAGTATATAGTTTCAGCGAAGAAAAACTGTAGGCTGTTATCGATGATAGAATTCAGCCATGCGATATCATCGGGTATTCTTAAGCGATACAATAAGCTGTTGTGGGCTGATGTTGAAATAAGAATGAGTAAACTTGTAAAGTGGATGGATGAAAATTGTGATAAGGTATTTCCTGAAAAAGCTCTTTCGTTGGATAATATGCCTGAAAAGAGTGAAATACAGGTCCTACTTGCCAACACTGTAAGTCTGCTATTGAATGAACCGACACGTTGTCTGGTTACAGACGATCATGCCATAGAGATGAAGTTGAGAGGTTTAGGCTTTATCATTTCAACGGAAGCATATATGAAGTATAAGAATGGAGGAAGAGACTATAAATCATATTGCGATTTCTTAATACGATGTAACTATATAGGTGTCAACCTGACAAAGGAATTTATAGTAACAGAGTATAAGAAGATGGAATTGGCACAGCCAAACAAGATTAACTACATCATGCAGAATGCCAGCCATAATGCAGCTATTTGTGCTAATATCCTCAATGCAGGTTTTCAGATTGTGACGGAGACAAAGGACATCAGCTTGGCAAGAATTACCATAACTAATATGTTTGTGGCCATGATAAAGTCATTAAGAAATGACTTGAAAAGCAAACTTATTACTAATACTCTTTCGAGGATTCCTTATAAATACCGGAACACAAGGATAGTAAAAATGTGTCTTACTGATGCAGCCAGAATATGTAATGTTATCATTCTGCCGGGGTATAATACGTATACGGAGGAGTAGATCTGTACGAATTTGAATTCTCGACACATAGGCATAATAATCCATTGTTATTGCTAAGACTGAAATTGATGTATTATAGATTAAGGAATCGCTTCTTCGGATCAAGAATAAGAAAGATTGAAATTTCTGAATGTGCAACAGAGTATCGTTTAGACTGTGAATTTCGACATTTATGGATGATTTTAAAAAGAAACAATTACAAGAGTTTTTTACTCTTTTAGAAGATGATAGTGTTTCTTGTCAAATAGATGAAGACGAGGAATGTGTTCTTGTGGACTTTCCAGATGAAATGGATGCGTCATCTTACGATGTTGACGACTTCTTGGATTACATGTCCGATATTAAGACTTTAAAAAGGGTTAATAACAGCACTGTGTCAACAAAACATGTAAGACAGATAATTATTGATACAAATCGGCATGGCTCGCCATATATTCTTTCGAAATTAGAAGAATTATCATACACAGGTCCCAATTATGCAATTCAAGTTGTAAGTGAGCCTTTCCTTGTGGGATTACAGAATAGTAGAGACAACTATTATGATGATAATTACGGCCTATTCCCATGCTCAACATATTGGGCGCTAGAATTAAGATATTCTGACAACAATAGGCTAAACAAACAGGATGAGATAAAATTGGTGGAACGAGTCTTGTTTGATTTGACACGTAGAGTAGGTATTGCCGTGTATGTGTCTGAGGTAATAGATGTGGATGAGTTTATTGGATATGCCGATGAAGACGATGCTGTAATATATGCTGATACAGAAGAGGTGAGCACAGACATGGAGATAGATATTGATGCTATACCAAAACATACAGAGTTGTTGAACATGTACAGGGAGGCAAAAGAGGCTATGAATCCATCCATTGCTTTTCTACATTACTATAAGATGATTGAGTATGTCTCTCCGGCTGTAGCAAAGAAGAATGCTTTTGATCAGTTTCATGAGCATTTAAGTTTGCCTGATACAACACTTCGTGACTATCACTATATGGATACCCTTCTTGACATAGCGAAAGGGTATAGGGATAATCAGAAAGACGATTTTCTGGCCATTTCTGTTATTCAGACATGTATAGATGTTGTTCCCGATTTCTATCATCTGCCC
>AUXO017784911.1_pt1 | contig 12173 bp, 11 predicted proteins | sample 768731 | NCBI WGS metagenome assembly AUXO01 (sample SAMN02715735, study PRJNA202380) | gut metagenome | biome: sheep rumen | host: Ovis aries | place: New Zealand: Palmerston North | reverse complement strand
CTGACTTCGATGAATCGTCTTCCGAGGGCACACTTGCCCCACTTTGCTCATTTTCTGTTATTCCTTCCTGTGCCGCCGCTTCTGCAGCATAGATAGGAGTCGCACCGAATGTTCCTGCCGCTAGAGAGAGGCTCAGAAGAATTGCGATTAAACTTCTTTTCATGTCTTTCCTTTCTGATAAATATGGAGAGTTTAGTAATGATTAAGCAAAAGTATATTACAATACTATCACACACGCTTTATGTATTTAATGCTTTTTTCTACTGAAAATGAGCTTTGGTTAATAAATTACCCAAGCCAAAACAGTGTGCTGAACATACTCTGTTCAGCACACTGTTCGTTCACCCTTCTAACATTATCCTGTGAAACATGTTGTATAAATCTATTAACAATTCACTACATAATCAATTCTTTAAAACTTTGTATTCTTCAATTTCCAAAGTGGAAGCCCCCATATATACCAATGCTGCACAGATTCCTTCAACTATCGGTATTACAGATGAGATCCATGCATAGTCCCATTCTGTGTCTTTGTTTTTTTAGGTCGCAATCAGAAACTAGGCTATACGTGAAGAGAGATCTCTTGCTGCATTCATAGAATATTGGGTCATCCCGCCAAAAGACATTCCAATAAATATGTTAAATACACTGTTATTGGCAGGAGAAAATGTCCTTGTACATTTAGGTCTTGCAAAAAACAAGACTATTGCCTTGCTCGTTATGATGTATACAAGATTTTTAATGGAAATCATATATACATCTGGTTCTTTGTAATGTTTTTGGCCGTTAGAGTATATTATGCTTAAGCTGATTATCTTTTGACCACATTGGTACACAGCACCAATGTGGGTTTACTTCTTTTGAAAATCCGGATATCTCCGACGTATTATCTTACCTCCAGCCGACCTTACTCTTTGCAGTACCCCCCATACAGGTTTTCCATATTTCATCCATCTAATTCCATAAGCACGTTGCTCATCGGTATCTAACTGGTATGTCTTTCCGTTCTTTTCCATAGAAACGATAAGGCCATAGACATCTTTTCGTTTTCTTGGAGAATCTGGTCTTCGACAATTATCACCCCATGTTTGAATTCCGTCTGGAAACACCTTATAAACGCGGTGTACAATGTTTTTTCCACTTTCCCCACGAAACAGCACAATATCTCCAACCATTGGCTCCCGTACCAGCGGTATGATTGTGACTATATCTTTCATTGATCTAATCAATGGTTTCATACTTGACCCGCGAAGTGGTATTCTTATCGGTATAATTGCACCATTTTTTCCTAGTTCTCGCCATTCTTCAAGAGAAAGCCCAACATCGAATAACGCTTCGCTTTGTTCTTGTTCTTTTATATGATCATAAAGGCTCTGAGCTTTGCTCATCTCAACATCCCCCCACTTTTTTCATCTCCATACATAGCCAATGCATAACCGACGCCCGAAGCTCCCTGCATTAAAGACACCTGATGATCCGCTGTATTTACAAGATGAAATAGTTTTGGTGAGGCAGGGTCAACCGACCGTGTAATGGATTTCTTCAATTCCAACATTTCCACGCCAAGATACGATGCCGTCATTAATCTCGCTGCATTACCGCAACAAAGGGTATCACGCCGAAGTTCTTTATTCGTATGCTCTTCCAAATATGCCTTCGTGATTGAAACATCCCTCCTGCAGATGTCCAATATCTCCAGACTAGAGGTATACTCCATAAGTTTTTTTCGATACATACCAATCCCTGGTGCACCAGAACACCAACCTCCCATAAAGCCAGCTCTTCTTTCATCCCTCAAGTCTGGCCAGTTATTTCTTTCATGAACTAGTAATGCATCTTCTTCCAGCAGCAGTTTCAGTATAAACTTATCTGCTTCGTCTGTCCCTAAGGTATACTGTAAAGCTCCCAATGCTAATGCAAGCCCTGCTTTACCATGGCCTGCTCCTGTCAGTTTTGTATTTGCTTTTATCATTTCTGGCATCAGAATTCTTGCCAACCGCTTAGATTTTTCTCCCAACATTTTCGGCAATTGCAAGCATAGTCCCGCTAAACCACTTAATATATCTATTTCGGTTCCCGGAACAACTTCTTCTTCATACTTCTCCAAAAGAGCGTATGCTTCGTCCAAATATTGATTATTTCCTGTTAGTTCGCTGACATGATACAATCCTGCAATGATACCGGCAACTCCGTGCCCCAATGCGCAAGCATTCGCGTTTAACCGAAGCTTTATAGGTGACTGTAGGACATAACGTTCAAGGTCTTGATGTATTCTTTGAAATAATGAGTTTTCTTCCTGATTCATTGCTGCTAATGCACAGAGTATTCCTGCCCCCCCTCCATACAGTGAAAATCCCACACTAGTCCATACCCCTTTTCCGCCAAGTCCAGATAAATGAATATAACTGCTTGGAAGGTTTGGAATTTGTTCACTTTGGAGTTTGCGGATAAGAGCAGCATTCCAGTCCGTGTACTCTGTCGTCTCCGAAAGTTTTTCCTTGGAATAATAAACAGTTCGAATAATCGCTTTTTGTTTTCTCAACTCCAATTCATCCATCTTATGAATCTTTGTCTTGGCAGAATCTACAGGGGACAAACGGAAAAAATCGTCCATCACAATTTGCTCGCCTCGTATTAAGCCCAATTGGCGACCATCACAGAACAAAGAAACTGAGTCCCCATGTGTATGAAACAACGGTATCCAATTTTGAGTAAGGGCATAAGTTTCAGAATCTAAAATATCTGCAGCTTTGTTTATCCTTTCTGGATCTATATCTTTTTCATATGCTCTGCGCAAAAGCTCATTTGCAACCGTTCGCCGCTCTTGTTCCGGTAAACTATTAATGAACGATAGAATGGAAGCGTAAGTACTGGTTGGACGCAAAATAACTCGGAAATTACACCTATTGAACAGTTGGAGTTTCCTTTCAACATTTTCCTTATGTAAAAGAATAAATCTATAAGTTTCTTCAAAACCTTCAAGTAATTGTGGCACATAGTCAACTATGCAAATAGGCTTGCCATTCACTATTGGGCGGTTCTTCCCATTGATACCAGAAAAGCCAGAGTCATCTTCCATTCCATCAAAACTTGGTAACAGATGTGTGTTAGTGACACTACCCGAAAGAGATAAGCTATTTTGTTCTGGTTCTCGTTCCATGACACCAGTGAGTAGTGTTTCGAGATCAACAAGTACCGGAATATCTGAGCTCGCTATGAGGTTTTCCTCGTGGAGGTCAGTTGAACGAAGCAGCCACGTTAGACATAGCAGACACCCACAACAACGATAGTATTCAGGAAGATGTTCTAAACTTGTCTCTAAATTAAAAACACATTGTTCACTATGATCATTATTACTTTCCTGAACAACAAAAACAGCCCCTGGCAAATGTTTAAGCCCTTCATTTTTCAGCTCGTTGAGAAAGGCTTGCCATGCATGCTCTGTACGAGCATTACGGGGCTTATATACGGTATCGTAAGCAGTTTTGTAAGTGAATTTCCCTAAGTGTAAATCGCCCAAGGCATTTTCCATCATTTTGTACCATACAATGCTTTATATAACGCATCCGGTGTTTCCTTTTCCAACGTACATTCCTGAATATAAACTGGTACGGATTGTACGAGTCGTTCCACCATCTTCATCAATTTCTCATCCATTTCCGGCCGAAGATGAGGAAGTGCATTAGTCAGTGCCAAGTGACCAAACGCTTCGCCTTTGCGTAATTCATGTACATTACTTACTTCGCTCTTTTGGACAAAGACAATTGCTCTAATTGGAGCACCAACCGGCATACAGAATCCTTCTTTTCCCCCCCATGGTGTACCATATGCGATAGGTATATTGTTATTCCACAAAATACAGGGATGATCGAAGTTTATCGGTTTTGCATTGTAATGCTTTATCCACGAGGCTGCTTGTGTGCTCTTCCCTGCGCCAGAGACTCCACAAAAAAGGATAGCTTCTCCATTATATATTACTGCAGCAGAATGAGTAAGTAATGCACCTCCATTGATAGCAACAAACTGGTATGACGATAGAAGCAAATTATAAACGTCATTCGCTGCTAATCTATCTGTGCGAGCAATTAAATCTACGTTACGATATTCTCCATGAACAAAAACTAATCCAGACGGGAGAGTATCCTCATGTCGAGCATTGCCAAATTGAATAAGAACTCCGTCCTTCCAAGGCATACCATAGTACCCTGCCCCCATAAATGCACATGCCATTGAATAATTGGATATATTACATAATGCAAGGTCACGTTCAACAAACAAACGTTCATCACGATCTTGTTCAAATACAGTGATGATACAGTCTGGAAGAAGTGATTCGTTAGAGCAAAAAGGAATATAGTTTCTAAATTGTTTTTGTTTCCGGACACTGTTGGAGAGGTATAGCTCAATCGACATTTTCTTCCCTCAAGTCAAAATTCAGCAGGTGGTAAGACTCCATGCTCCGCAAAATATACTTCCACTCGAGCAGCTTCTTCTGGATGCTTTCTCTTATAGCATAGTCTAGGCGATGGAGTTGTAAAATCACCAGTATCATAATAGTGGGCTCCAAAACACTGAACACAATGCGCCCCATGAATACAACCATTGCATTCTTCAATATGAGGAATCTGATCAGCTGCTTTTACAACTTCTTTCCAACATTCAATAATTGAATGTTCAAATGTAGAGATGCGAAATTCCTGATAACTAACACAAAGAAGCATCATTCCTTCATGGTTAATAAACGCGCTGCTACGGCCAGCTGAACATATGATACCCCTCGTACTAGTTTTTGGAGGAATCTGCATTGGAGCAGGGGTCTCACCTTCATAGTCAATACTATGAAGTAATCTCATAATATCCCTGTATTCATCATCGCTTAAGCTATTAGTTACTTGGATTTCTTCAGTACAACGTTCACAAGCTATCAGTGTATTCGCACAACCGAAATGTGCATTGAATTGTTTGCAAAGTTTGTATACTTCTAATACGTCGTTCGCATTATCTCGTGAGACCGTCATTTGCACAGAAAAAGGAATATTCTCTTCAGAAAGCCGTTGGAGATTCGTCTTTACCTTATTATAATATTCTCCTTTTCCACAAATCTTTTGATATGTCTTTTCGTTTCCCCCATAAACAGTAATATTTATGCTTGTAGGTGGATATTTTAGAAATGTATTAAGAATGCTATCTGTCAAACAAGAACCATTAGATATTAGGTATATGAAAAAGCCTTTTTGTGCAGCATATTCATATATTTCAATAAAATCAGGGTGAAGCATACACTCCCCCCCAGTAAACCCAATATATAATACACCCATTTCAAACAGTTGATCCAATATGCCTTTCCAATAAGAAAAGCGTAAAACGCTTTTCCCTTCTTCAACCATTTCCTTAGGAGATTTTCTCACATAGCAAAAAGGACAAGAAAAATTACAGATAGGGCTCAGTTCCAAAAGAGCTCGAAGTAAATAACGACTTTTTCTCGAGGTAGCGGTTAACATCACATTAAAAGAATGCCTCGGATCAGTAGACTTTTTTACAACTTCATAAAGAGACATATTAATTATCCTTCTCTCTTCTTTGAAACAAGGCCTTCTGTAACGCATTTTTCAAGAAATATATCAACTTCCGTTTCAGCTTGCCTTTGATCTATACCATATTTATCTGCCAGAAGAGTTACCAATTGTGCTCTACTCTTTTCCTCAGCAAGGTTCTCCCAAAGAAAAGCACCTGAATCATTAAATACAAAAACACTCGTATTTCCTAAATCTCTGTTTTGCATTTTGATCAGAATATTGTCTCCGGCTATATTTCTCATAACATAATCAAGCTCTGATTTATATGTAATCATACTTTACTCCTAAAAACTAGCAGGGACACATCACTTTGATGAAACTGTCCCTGCTATAAATACTATCTGTGTAAAAATGTACGCCACTATACATTATTAACTAGGCGCATTCTGGTTCATATAACAATTGTATATTTCCATTCCCTCAATATAAATCTTCTGGCAGTCAGGACTCTGACTCCAGTTATTCATTTCCCATTCAGGCTCACAACTACTAGCAAATGCGGTTGTTTGTTTAACGGAAATCTTTACAAAATCCGGTGCGCTATACATAGTAATACTCCTCCTTTTTCACTTAAGCATTAGAATCATAGAAAGCACAATATGCATTTCCATCCACTTTTCTCTTTGCCTTCGAATCGTTATATGCATCAATACGTTCTTGCGTGGTCATCTGTTCCCAGTGCTCTTTGGAATAGCCTCCTGCAATCTGATCAACAGCTTCATCTGTCAGCTCAATTTTCGGATCCGCCCCAAGTTTCTTAAAATCATTCTTCTCCATATTTCCGCATCTCCTATGAATTAAGCGTCAGGATCATAGAAAGCACAATATGCGTTTCCATCCTGTTTCCTCTTTGCCTTCGAGTCATTATATGCATCAATACGCTCCTGCGTGGTCATCTGTTCCCAATTCTCTCGAGAATAGCCACCTGCAACCTGATCAAGCTTTCCGTCGTCGATCAACTCACGAACTTTTTTTTCCTTATCAGCCATGGTATAAATCTCCTTTCTTATCTGTTTCCCCTTCATCTAGATAGTTTTAACAACACTCTTTCATATTCTTAAAAGCAGTCGATGCAATTTTTAAATACTCTAGCCATAGAAACTGCTTAATCATTATACCACATTCACGAATTCATGTCATTTTTTTTTACAATTTGCTGAGAGTTATGTAATAGATGTAATTAACTCCTGGAGGAGGTAAAAGAAGCATATCATCCTAATAACTCCTGTTTTATCTTGTTCACCATCGTGTACAGCACACTTTATCCAAATCATTTCTTAAGTATACAACCACATCCTTTCTCGATAAAAGAAAAAGCGCTTTTTTGTGTCTTTTATCATCCTTCTATTACTATATACGTCTTATTAATATAGATATCCACGCCATTATTAAGGATTAAAATACTATGTTATGGATGAACTTGTATTTCTTAATCACCCCATTCTTCCTAATAATAAAATGCAATGGGAAATTATGAGGATTTCTTTTACCTACGAAATAAACAATGTTAGTTGTATGATACTGTATAAATCATTTAGCTTAACCGTCTAATTTGCATATTGGATTGCAGTATGTTACTTATTTAGGATGCTTATCACCCACTTCTCTTTTCATGTTTCTATGTTTGTAATCTGGTCCATATATCTGGTCAAACAGCAATCGGCGTTTACGACTTAGCCGCATACTATCCACCAATCGTTTGCGATCAGGGGTATTCAAGTATAAAAGACTTATTTTCATAGCTGCATATATCCATGCAAAAGGAAAAAATATTTTGTATTTCCGGGATGTCGGCCACGCGTTTAATCCCTCTTCTTGTAATTTTCTAACAATTGTAATTGTATTGTTATAACGTGTTAGAGCCTTAGTTACTTTTTCGTCCCGTTTCTTATTACCAAAATTCCCCTGCTCCATCACATAATCCATTAGCTGCACGCAAAGGTTTTCATCCACATCAGAGCACCACTTAATACTTGAATCAAGTCCCAGATAAATCTGGCACATACGTGTAAGTATTTTGGCCAGATTAGTCAAACCAGTCTGCTCCAAAGTATTATGAAATTCCTTGTACTCTTTTTCTGTCTTTAAGCAGTGATCGGTAAACATCATCCAGTCAATAATCTGTCTTAGCCCCAAGCCATTATATAAGTGTTCTCGTATATGCCATATGAGCTCTAGGCCATTTTGTCTCCACGGCAACATTGGAAACTCGCATTTAGGATTGTTCATTAAACCAATCTCAATTTTATCCAAACCTGCAACAAGATACTTATGAATTTCTTTTCCCTCTACCACACGTTCTAAGCCCGGTGCTGATTGATGAATTTCAATTGTAAAGCCGTTGCAATACAGTGATGTTTCAATTTTCCCAAAACTGCCCTTCCATTCAAACCCTTTCTCAGACATTATTAGAATTGCCGATTGATAATTATCCGGATGAACTAAAACGTCAATATCTCCATATACACGTAGATACGGTTGAGGATAGTAAATTCCGGCAGCTGTACCTTTCAAAACTACACATGCAATTCCAGCATCGCTCAAAACACGTATTACTCTATTTTGTACTTCAATCATTCGAGCATAATTCGCAATATATGAATACTTTTCATTTATAAGATCAGGAAATACAGCTGTAGCCAATCCTTCCACCGTCTGTGAACGGAGCTCCTCCTTAACATCCTCTGTCAATTCTTTCGTTGTCATAATCTCAGACCATAAAGAGGCTTTTATAATGTCTAAGATTTCATAATCCTTGTTAGTCATTCGTAATAATCCACCAAAATCATGTAAGGCTACAGTCCTTGATTGAAACACTTTTTTCGCATATTCATCCTATTTCATAATAACGCAGTTTATCAGAAACAGTTATTATATACGCGTACTGAAAGTCTTTCAAACTAGTCGACCAGCTTCGAGTCTCAACATACATAAATTGTATGTAACCAGCACTCCTTTATCGAGCAACACTCTTGAGAACACTATCCACGTTAAAACGTTTCGCACGCATTGGCAAATCACATAATCTCTGATATCGTTCGCTAGTAGAGTTATCTGATTCATCCCCCAATTCATTAATACAACTAGTAGAGGGTCCGTTGAAAGAAAATGTGACGCAACACTAAACATCATATGTTTACTTTATTACCATATTTATTATAGTAAGTTTCAATTTTCTCTCCCGACTCATCATACTCAGTTATAATTTCGGAATAACCCTTTTTCAGATCAACCGGATTTTCATTGGTATTCAGATACACCGTCCGGATCAACCTATTCTGTTCGTCATACTCGTATCGTATATAAGCATATCCTGCTGTCGAATTCACAAGATTATCATTTTTATCATAAAATGATTGTTCTTCCACCTTTCCAACGTCGTTGTAAACCTTCTGAGTAGATGCATAACCTTTCTTATCGACATTCACCAGGTTTCCGTTCACGTCTTCGTATGACTCATAGATCATCTGGCCCTTCTCATCATATTCATTGATTATTGCACTTGTCCCATCTTTAAGTGCAATTCTTTCTCCGTCACTGCCTAAGTATTCTGTCAGAGTGGGTTTCTTTTTATCGTAATACTCTTTTCTGATTGCACAGTATCCCTTCTTGATCTTATATGGATCTTCATTAGAATCATAATATGATTCCAACAAAACATTCCCAGCAGCATCACATTCATATGTAATGACACTATATCCGTCTTTGCCTGCAGTCAGTTCATCATCTGTATTATAATACGCAATCCTACTCACATTATTATAATTATCATACTCTGTTCTTACTATATGATACAGTCTCTTGAATAAAACAGGATCCCCATCTGCATCAAAATATGAAACCTTGCTTGGCTTATCAATATGATTATACTCGGTTCTTATAATACTATATCCTGTACTCAGAGTAGCACTAGTTCCATCAGCATAGTAGTATCTCTGCTCAGTGATATTTCCGTTCGAATCATACTCTTTCTCAGTAGTAGCGTACCCTTTTGACTCGGGTTCTATGACTTCACCATCTTCATTGCAGAATGTTTCGCTTGAGGGCTTTGATCCTCCATTATAGGATAACAGTGTATATGCTACTCCATCCTCATCTATGACTAGTTCATCGTCCATGTCATATCGTTTGGTTATGATTTTCTGTCCTGCATCGTTATACTCATATGATAGCCATGCTGCCCCGTCAACCTCAACCGGATCACCGTCCGAATCATAATAGTGGGTCTCAATTTCCTTACCATTTTCATTATATGCATGTGTTACCTTTGCATATCCGTCTTTTCCTGCTACAAGGTTTCCACTAGAATCAACAAATCTCTCCTCTGTCTTTCGCCCCTCAGAATCATAATCTGTCTCAGTGTTTGTTTTACCACTTGCCAGTTCAATATTTTCACCAGCTGCATCTATATAAGATGTTGAAACAAGTTCTCCGTTTGTATCATAGTTTCTGACAACGCCTGCATATCCCAGTACTTCTGATACCATCGGGGTTCCTTCGCTGTCCACATAAACTTCCTGTGTGCATTTATTCTGTGAATTATATGTATACTGGACCCCGGCATAGCCTTTTGTACATAATACTGAATTTTCATCAGCGTCATAATACATCTCCGACGCCTTGTTCCCCGCAGCATCGTAAGTATAGTCGGCTCTTGCATAACCGACCGATTTTTTAAGCATCAGGCTGTCATCAGCATTCCTGAAACTTGTTTGTGCCAATTTCCTATTCTCATTATATGCATATGCAGTTTTGCATATTCCTTCTTTATTAGGGGCTATTTCCCCTTCACTGTTATAATATGTCTCAAGTGATACATTTCCGGCCTCATCATACTCTTTAGTAATCGAAGCATATCCCTTGGCGATCACATAAGGATCTCCATCTCCGTCGTAATAGGATTCACGGGTGACTCTTTTCTTATTATCGTACTCCCAGCGAATTGCAGTATAGCCGCCTTCCATTCTATATGGCTCATCATCAGCATCAAAATATGCCTGATAGACATTGTTATTCTTCTCATCATACTCTTTTTCAATCGAGCAGTACCCCAGCTTCGAATGCCGCGCTTTTTCGTCCGCTGCATTATGGAATTCTTCTCGGATCACCCTTTCTTTGCTGTCGTATTTCTTAATTGAGATGATTGTCCCGTCTTTATTTGCGGCAATTTCACCATTCGCATTGTAATAAACGCACTTGACATCATTTCCGTATTCATCATACTCATGATCAATACCTGCATAGCCGCCTTTTGGAATCAGGATCAGATTTCCATCTATGCCATAATACCTTTCCGTCAGCCTATGCTTATTCTGATCATACGTATACTGTGCTTTATGGTACCCATCCCCTGATAACACAGCATTCCCATCTGCGTCAAAATATGCTACTGATGCAATATTTCCGTTTCCATCATATTCATATTTTGTATCCGCATAATTCTTTCCATCAATTATGATAACTTCCCCTTTTGTGTTGTAGTATGTCTCTCCCGTCTTATGATTTGATTCATCATATGCTACTTCGACATACGAATATCCAAATTTTGATACCATGCAGGGCTTGTCATTTTTATCAAAATACGCCGTCCTGATCAAACTTCCTCTATCATTATAAGACTTACGCATAATGGAATACCCGTCTTCACATGTTGCCGGTGCTCCATCAGCATTGTAATACCTCTCTTCTACAACATGCTTCGCATTATCCATAATGCTAACAATCTGAGTATACTCTTTGCCCGAATCCGCCGCACTGGCTGATTCAGTAACAATAACCGCGTCCAATTTTCCTTTGGGCTGAGAAATACGGCCAATAATAATTCCGAAAACCAATGCGACAGTTGCTAATATTGCTATTCCAACAAATGTCCTTTTCTCAAGTTTTCCTAAAGGCGTTTCTATATATACGGCGTTCACCTTTCCACATTCTCTCTCAAGTTCTTGATCGTTTTTTTTGTCACGATTGTTTCCCAATTCGGATTCAATGTCATGCTCTTCAACTTGGACTGCTTCTTCGGTACCATTTTCATTCTCTGAATCATCGGCATTAATGAAGCCTTCGGAATTATCATCTATAGATTCATTGGGATTTACTTCTATACCATTCTCATCGACTTCTACTTTGTCCTCTAGTGAGAGAGAGTTTTCATTTTCATTAAGTCCCTGCATTCCTTATTCCTTTCAAAACATAATCGAATTGCAATTGGCAAAAGGAGCACCCTACTGGGTGCTCCTCAAGTATTGTTTAGTTGGCTCACTTCTCCATGCCATTTCCGAGAGCACTATACGTAGCATTTAAATCTTATTTATCTGGTAAATCGCCCATAGGTGCCTGTCAGACAATTTCACAACGTAAAATGATCAATGTCCGTCACTGCTCTCCACTGCCTTCTCAGCTATCTCTCCATAACCATAACCATAACCTGACTTTCCATAGCGGCCATAACCATAGCGGCCATAGCCATAACGGCCATAGCCATAACGGCCATAGCCATAGCCTCCTCCTGCCTCAGCATGGTTCAATACGCAGCCCAGTAGTTTGCATCCGGTTCCTGTGAACATTTCCATGCCTTCCCGCAGTATATTGACATCTGCA
>AUXO011632402.1_pt1 | contig 12174 bp, 14 predicted proteins | sample 768731 | NCBI WGS metagenome assembly AUXO01 (sample SAMN02715735, study PRJNA202380) | gut metagenome | biome: sheep rumen | host: Ovis aries | place: New Zealand: Palmerston North | reverse complement strand
TGCGAAGCTAATTGAGCAAAAACGAACGACTGATTATGCATAACTGTCTGATTTGTAGACAAAGTTACGAATGAAAACCGTTTACTCCTCAAAAACCTCATAACTATCTAACTATCAATATTTTCAAGGACCTATATATAAATTTTTAGTGGACACTAATGACGTCCTCATAAAGTGCAAGCGCAAATTGTTTAAACGGTACCCGTTTATAAGACCAGCTTAGCGAGATATTCCTTTCACTATATCGGGGAACGGGACAAGATTACATCGACCCCGATTTTCATTAAACCTATCCCTTTCAACCAAAGCCATTTTCATCTTTTCTATAAAAGAGCTGTCATTCCTGATATCCCCTGCAAGAATCACATAGCCTAAAGAATCAACCAAGAAATCAGCAGAGCCGCTCATCGTTTCAATATGGTTCTCATCTCGAAAAAGGTGCTCTAAATCAACATAAACAGGTTCACTAAAATAAAACTCGTCTAAAGATGCTTGTAATTCATCAATCGAGTGAGATTCATTGGACTCCAGAATGAATATCCTAACCATTTTTTCCTTTGAGCCCAAACGCTCAATAATGTCATCCCAGATGTAATACTGCTGCAATAGACAAGTTCCGCATAGCGTCTCATCATCATAATGTATCCAACAGAGAGTCCCCTGCCCTGTGTTTATTGATTGTTTACTCATATCCTGTATCGCGGATCTGTTAACTATAGTATTAAAACATTCAATTGGCACTATTAATTGTCTGGGGGCATGAATATTCGAAGACGAACAAGCACCTAAAGACACAATCAAAACTAACAGCCTTACTGCCTTTGAACCTTTCATTTCAAATAAATAATAACTAAAGATTGAAGCCCATTCTCATCTTCCTTGAGTCCCAAGAACCTATCTCCTGCACCCCGTAAGATTGTAACCTGCTCGCAGCCATTTACATCGTAATCATATTCAAAATCATTGGCGACAACATGTCTCATGTGATTTAGTTTATCATAAAAGACAGTTTTAATCTTGCTCTGATACCAAACAGCCATAATTGACCATCTGTCTGTTTCTGCATAGAAGTGTATATAAAAAAAGGACTTATCAAGCGCATCAGCTTCTTTTACCACTTCTACCTGGCGTAGTTGATTAGATATTTTTACGTCAAACAGATACTGGATTTTAGGCGCCACATCACCATTATCTCCTATTTCGAATACTATATTATCATTTAGCTCTCCCAATAACGACAGTGAAAAATCACTTAAACGGCTAAAATAAATGGGTGGACTAGTTCTTAAGATACATAAACGGAAGTTCTCTGGGACAGTCCACTTCATTTCCTTAATTTTTCCCTCACAGTCCAATTGCCAAAGTCCTCTAGGAGAATTATTCATATAATCCGGGGTGTAAACGAAATAATCCCCGTGGGCAGAAATTGAGAAATCGCGAAATACTGAAATCTCCGGATATATACTTCTAACATACTCTCCACTGGAAGAAAAAATCACAATCCGTCTTGTTGCAACATCGTAGATGCTTACCTCATTATTAGCAGGATTAATGTCAAAAGCCGTAACACTGACATACTCATTGTTCGCCCTTCCCTGCCTTCCCACTCGAGAAATCACATCTCCGCTTGAATCAAAAACAAAAATTTCAGCCTTTGACCTACTCAAAAGGTAATATTTTCCATTACAATACTTAATATCATTCACATACCCTACGATGTCACTATCTAAAGAAATAAACTGTATGGAATCAATCATTTCCGAGTAGTGAAACGGGACATTCGCGCCAACATCCTGTTTAAGTCTGACATCTATTTCTGTTATGCCCTCACGTTCTTTAGAATTAGTACATGAGGACATAACAGCAAGAGACAGGCAGACACAAGCAACAGCCCAATCTCTTTTCATAATAATTAACACCTTTGATCCTGATTCGAGAAATTGCATGCAGTATTCTGGTTTGACGGAATACAACAACATATTAACTCGAAATTAATGTTGCTGCTTTGCCCAATCTGAAAACCTGCCACATGAACCTTTGATCCCATTCTATAACCGTTTCTCCAATCTCCTTCCGGCAGGCCGGCATTAGCATTGGGGATAAACAGGAGCAAGCCCAAAACGACAATTATAACACAACCAAGAACTGATACAACTGTTTTTTTCATGATTTACAAAAATCTATATTTCAAATTCGCCGATATATTCGGCACCAGTGGATAATGAGAAAGTGACTCGCCATGAACCGGCCGAAAGAATGGCGGGAATCATAACACTCCCGCTTCCGTTTACCGTCACGTCAAAGGAGTCACCTGATGAGAGGTTGCAGAACGATGCTTCCACCGTTCCGCAGGGAGAGGAGAAATTAAGGAATACCATATTAAGAACGGTATCCACATAACCGCTGATGGGGATGAAAGTTGGCGAACGGTGAGGAGAATGTTCCGTGTTCTTGGTATCCTGCCCAAAAACAATCTCAACAACATTTTCATCACCGCAAAGATTAGGAGAAGCGGCCGGTGCTAAGGTGGCCGCCATGCAAAAGGACATAAATAAGTGTTGCATAATGTATGAGTTTTTGTCAAGGCAAAATTACGCAAACACCCTATGAATATGAAGGATTATTGAGGAAAAAAATCTTGCATAAGCCCGTTCATAAAAAGCCGTAACTTGCTAAATATAAGCCTTTTATAAGAAACCGAAGAATATGCAATATGCAAAGAATCTTGCATGAGGTCGCAAAACACTGATTATCAACTTTATTGTATAGCCCTTATCAAGAGTTCACAATGATCACAAGCGCTTTTTTCTATTGTTTCCAAAAGCCGTTGTTTCTTTGAATAAATCGTGTTTTTGTTCATACCAGTAAGGACTTCTATGAGGGAAGCGGGAAATCCGGCCATAAAATAACACACTAAATCATAATGACTCTCTTTCATTCCGGGAAAATCCTCACAATATAGATCAAAGGCATTTTCCAAAGCCCGGTTCACACTTCTTTCCAGGTTTCTCATAGATTTTCTGTCCTTTCCCACAGTAACAGAAAGATCCATCACTTGGCGATAAATCAGCTCGCGGGAGTTCTTTTTATCGCTGGTAGAATAATAACATGCCACAAGGGTCCCCATTTTCTGGAACTGTTTCTTATATGCCGCTACATACTTCATTCTTGCGACTTCGAGTTCTCCACTCAATTCTTCATTCTTTCCTTGAAGATTGTCTAATAAGCGATTAGCTTCTTCTATACTGGAGACTAACCTGTTCTTTCTTTCAACAACAAGCCTCCTCCATACAAGCATGACAATCAAAAACGAAATGATGGTCAACACAAAGAACATGGACAGTAGAATTCCCTTTTTACGCTCCCACCGCATCTCATTCTCAGCCTTTTCCCTGATTATCGACTGATAATCACGCTGCGTCCGCACAAGGGATTGTGACATCGTTTGTAAAGCGACTTCATTTTGAAGTTGAAGCAAAGACTCATAAGTTTCCAACGCACCTTTATAATTGCCCCGTCGCTTCATAATCCGGTATTCCAAATCCTGTACAAATTCTGGAGAAACCGAGTGTTTCTTCAGCACATTTAGTACTTGCCTGGCCTCCAACTCCCTGTTTGCAGCCAATAGCATAACTCCATAGTGATGATAATCACGCTCTCCCGGTGATGCATGATAAGTACGAACGGCTTTTTCAAAACAATACAAGGACTCCTCCACCTTCTTGTTGTCACTCAAAAATAGGCTCCATGAGTAAGAAATCAGTCCCTTACGCAAAAACAAGGTATCTTGGGAATCTTTATGGACTAGTGGGTAAAGGATGTCAACAGCTTCCTCCAAGCAGTGAAAGTTATGATAACAATCCGCCAAATGGAGAGAGGCCCACTTCAACTGATATGTGCTGTCCGGCTGATTAGAAAAACATTTTATGCTCTCCCTGGCCATTCGTATTGCATCTTCATAATTTCTGTCATTACAATACAGATAACTTAGGTGAATACAGGACAATGCCTCATAACGTTCATCACGGAGATTCCGGGCCATTTCCCGCACATTTCCAAGTGTCACAATCGCTTTTTCAGGATCCTTCCCGTAATATTGTGTCATTCCAAGATAATACAGGCTAAGCATTTCTTTTTCCTCCGGTCCATGACTACGGAAATACTCCACCGCAGGGCCCGCCAGGGAATCTGAAGCCACATCTATGTAGTTTTTATCCAGTGCCATCGCCTTCAAGAGTCTGTACTCAGCTAAAGTTCGACCATGGTACGAAGACACATCTAAAGAGTTCAATACAGAAAGAGCGCTGTCCGGCCGCTCTTGAATATAACTCCAGACTTCGGCCACTTCCCTTTTGACCGAACAGGAACACAGGACTAGTATAAGGAGTAACAGAAAGAACTTTTTCATTTATAAAACTCTATATTCTGTATTAATAAGATTTGTGCCGGAACAACCTGTCGTCGGCCAGTTTCTCACGATTCAGTCAGACTGGCGGTTAAAGCGGGCCGTCCTTTCCTTCACAATACGGAGATAGCTTCTTTGCATTTTCTCCGGCAGGAAAGACCCTTCCAAAAGAGCCAATGCCTGCGTCGGAATAATCGAGTATCTGTCTAATATTTTCCCGATTCGTATGTCCCGAAGGCCGATGAGCCGGCCAAAACGATGAAAGTCCGTCCGGCATGGATGCCCGCTGCCAGCATACGCATCACTCGGAAAGATATTGGCAGAGAGTCCCCCGTCCAAGCCCAAATCATCGCCTTGTACATGCAGGCTCGTATTGAGCAGGTCATAGGCCGGTGCCAGACGATAGTCGGCCCCACGGCGTATAAGCGAGAAGTTCTTCAGATGGTCGTCCCCATTCCCGTAAATGTAGTTGAAGACCACCAGGTCAAAGAACCGCTCCATATCCACCATCCATGCCGGGATACTCTTCCTTAATCCCGATGCAATATCCTCGTAGGTTCCTGAATACTTGAAATAAGCACCGTCCGTCTGCTCATTCCTTCCCAAGATGACGGCCATGTCTTCCATCTCGTCTTTCGTTCCGTCAGAACGGATATCAAATCTTTTTGTGATGTAAACTATTTGATTGTCCTTCGAGAAACAGACTCCGTTTTCTGCCGTCTGAATTCCATATACCTGCGATGCTATTTGCATGGTCACGTGCTCATTGGCAGGAATATGGCGGCGTGTCGCTATGGTCTCGTCCCAAGGAGCGGGTTTCAGTATATGGGTGGAGCGTTCCCCTTCCCTTGCAAGGCGAATAAGTCCGTTTTCAACCACGGCGGGGAATTTTTCCTGAACTCCCGAAACGGATATACGCTCGGCCGCACCTGCCATGCTTTCGCTATTCTTGAGACCGGATATGCCGAAATCCAGGAAAGGAGAAACACTCCTTCCGAAGAAAAGAGTCTTCAATGCTCGTGGGCAATAACCCGTATAACCCTTTGCCAGCGTTGATGGGCATTTATCAATCACAATCATTCCTCAGTTAGTCTTAAATTAACGGCCCCGATGCAATCCTTTCCGGCCATAACAGTAAGAAGGCCAAAAAAGTCATCCTCGTCTATCCTATGCGAGCGGCATATCATTCTGCGGTTGGCGCCTTCCGGAACCATATTGGCAAAAAAAGGGAACAGGTGCTCTGACCGAAATGCCTCCTTCTGAATGGGAAGAGTAAGAGAGATCGGATTACCGCCGGAGGTAATATATGAATCCTCGTATTGGAATGCATAACCATGGCCGGGTGCATTCTCGGTCAAAAATCCGGCTAGGACATCATTGTTATAAACCGCCAGAGTACGCATATCCTATCTAATATCCTGCAAACGGGTTGCGAATAGAGAAACTTATCTCTATGCCCAGGACCTCCATGATACGGAGAATAGTTTCATAGGAGGGATTCCCTTTCCCTCTCTCTATGTTCTTTATCGTTGCCAAAGAGATTCCGGACATCTCTGCCAGGTCAACCTGCGAGATGCCCAGTTCTTTCCTTCGTTTCTTTATTACATCCTGAACAAGCACAAAGTGTAATATAATAAACTTTCCTTTGCAAAGATAACAATAATTATCCTACTTGCAATGGAAAGTTTAATTTATTATACTTTCAACCCGCCTATTCGTGCCGGAAAAGCCTGTCCCAGGCACGCCCGTACTCTCCATCGCAACGTGCGTCACGCCGCTGGCGATCAGCCATTCTTTCAGTTCTGTCAAAGAGCTGCTGAAGGTCTTGTAACTGCGGGTCTCAGTCGTGATACCTTCGCCACTTATCGTGGCCACTGCACTGTCCCTGTGGATGTCTATACCACAGCCCCGGAGAACTACTTGGTTGAACTTGACTTCACAGTTAATAAATCTTTCTATCGCGTATCTAGTGCGTATTTAACAACAACCGGGCTTTCTGCTTTTAACGTTCTCAACGTCGGTTCAACTTTTTCAAGAAAAGTCTTATCTAGATAATTACTCAATGATGACGCGGAACTGTAAGAATAATTGACGTCATCCCGGATTATTCCCAAAGGAAACTTCATCCCCCCCCTCATTTGCTTAATAACCTTATACCGACCATCTGAAATGCGATAAACGATAATGCATTCCTCCCCATCTCTTTCAATAGCCAGATAAAGGTACGTACTACTTCTTTGTACATTCTTAAAGGCGACTTCCGAGGTTTGCTTTTTCCCTCTTGTCTTAAACCTCCACTCGTAAAGAGGGATGATGAAATCGTCAACTGTGTAATAAAGCACCATCCCACTAGTAGCATAGTAGTAAAAGGTAGAGTCGGCATATCTAAAAAAACGATTCTCCTGAATGTCCATTTCCTCATTTACAGGATTGAGCATTGATATAAATTTGTTTTTGTCAACAAAAAACTCGCAATCGTACCCCCGCCCATCTGCGGACCCGGAAAGGAGCAATACGTTTTCGTCTCTTCGCATTAGAGCTCTCAGATTCACTCCATTGTCTGGGAAATGGAACTCTGATAAGCAATTAAAAGACTTGAGACTATACTCCAGAACATTTCCACCCAACAAAACGCTTAATACTGTATCTTGATAAATTGAAAAATCCATTGCCGTTTGTGGCAAAACAATATGATGGACATAATCCCCTGTCTGGTCAAAAACAAAGATCTTGTCTCGATTGTCGTCTAAGAGAAGGATATAATCCTTCGAGATATCCATTACCACGGGGCTGGATGGTTTGAAAGAGTCCCCAATAGAACACTTTATGGGAATCACATCCACGTCCTTGCATAGATCATGAATATTCCACAACCGGCCAAGTCCCATTTCTAAATTGATTGTTGGCTCACTAGACGGCCGAGTAACACACGCCGTACAAAAAAAGGCTCCAATTATTAATAACTTTATAAAGACAATCCTCATTTATTCACAATCAGTTTTTGCTACGCTCAAGATAGAGGTTATCATCAGAAAGAAAGAGAGATAGTTCGTAATCCCGTTCTATATTATATTTCATGGATAATGGCAGAAAACTACGATAATAACGGGCTATTATAATATCATCAATCCCATCAATTGAAGAGTTCATCACTCGAAATGCTATCCCCCTAGAAAGACATTCTGATCGAACCTCATAGTCATTTGCCTCACTCAAAACAATCAGTTTGCTAAACTCTACATTATTCTCTTGTAACGAAAAAACCAGAGATGAAAAACATGCGCGGCATAGACTGGCGGGAAGATAAGCGCCCACGCACGAATCTGGCAAAATAGAAAAAACCAAGTCTAATACCATATTTTCTTCATCGCGCCAAGTCCTGTTAAATGAATCACTAATGTATCCCTCCAACTCAGTCCTGTCATGTTGAGCCTGATTTAAAGCTACTTGCAATTTCTTTAAATTATAAAACTGAACAACAACGAGACTTAAAGAGAACATAACGATTACCAGCACAAACCAGTAAATCCCATTCTTACACATTAAACTTAACTTTTATCAAATAACTACTTGCGACATTCGGCGATTGCGGCTTGCCATACTTGGTTAAGACACAACGTTTCAATGGATCCCGCTCCTGATCTACTCCAAGCATTCCGTAATCGTCATATGGAAAAAACAAATACCCATCTTCTGAAGCCACCGCGTGTATAGGAGGCGCCAACATACCAATGGATTTCCATCTAATACCCGTTGTTCCATCTGCAGAATAATAAAAATTCCACAACGAAGATTCTTTCCCATAACAACAAAAATACAGGCTGTCTTCTATGAAAAGAATGTAAGAAATGAGTTTGTAATAGTCCTCCTCGAAAATGTTCTCCAACATCATCATAGGATCATCACCCCTTTCAAAAGCATAATAACGGGGAAGTGTTTTTCGGCCAAAATCAAAGAATAGTTGCTCAGACTCTACCCCTTCCATATAAACAATCGCAGGAGAAGATGAGGATGGGGCAAGCACATATTTCCCTTCTGATGAAGAACAAGGAACTGAAAACAATGCTTCAATATTATAATCAATCCACTTCAGGCTTTCTCTAACTCTCTTACCATCTTTGTCAAAAACGGGAAGGCAATAATGTGATCCTCCACTTCGCATTTTAGCCATATCCTTCATAAAAGGATTGGGCAAATAAAGTGAGTATGCATCGTCCTTCAAAGGGATTACAGCAGAAGGATGACCTATATTTCTCCCCAAATCAATGACCGAGAGAAAAGATCCATCATTAATACTATATTTCAGGATTTTGTTCATTATATCCAGACACCACACTTCTTCACCATTTACATTTAAAACTATATCCTTGACCGACAGGTACTCTCCAGGTCCCCTTCCGACATTCCCAACTCTACGAACAAGACTCCCATCTTTAGACATTTCATAAACGACTCCTCCGGAAAGACAGAAATACTTGTCATTTGCCACAAGCATCTTCTTTATTCCAGAGAGATTGACCAGCGAATCAGCAACTATTGAGATGAGTTCCAAATCAGAGATAGATTGGGACAGGTCCATTGTAAGCTTTGTATCACTCAGAGGATATATAATCCTTCCTCCTACCAGTTCCCGATGTTTCGTTTCATGACAAGACACTGAGAATAAAACACCAAGGGCACCAACGATGATGCCCTTGACAAATCTAAGACCAATTCTTCCCATCGCAAGAAAACCTAGCTCTTCCACAGCCGTTAAAACCACAATCTTCGCCTCCGAAACAGCATCCTGCTCGGATTTTCCAACCTGTTGTAAACCAGCCCGTCTCTTGGCACTGAACAGCCTGTGAATGTCTCTCACCAGGTCCTCCTGGCAATTGATTGGAATACTGGAACTCAATAGGAGAAGCATAAACTTCTATAGAGGAGCACATCCGAATTGAAAAAACGGTAATGCCTGTACTAGTCAAAAGAAAGAAAGAAATAGCAAGTAATAACTTTTTCATAACACTTGGATTTCAAATTCGCCGATATACTCGGAGCCATCCGATAAAGAGAATGTGACAAACCATGAGCCAGCAGAAAGAACGGCGGGAATCATAACGCTTCCTGTCCCATTAACTGAAGTCTCAAGAAAGTCACCGTTGGAGAGGTTGCTGAAAGTAACATTAACTGTTCCGCAGGAAGTAGAGAAGGAAAGGAATACCACACCTGAAGCCGTGTCAACAAAACCGCTGATGGGAATTTGAGCAGGAGAACGATGAGGAGTTTCTTCCTCCGTCTTTACGACAATAATTATCTCCTGTATTTCATCGTTTGATGGCACAGGAGAAGAGGCGGGCGCTAAGGCGGCCGCCAAGCAAAAGGGAATGATTAAATGTTGCATAAGTTTTGTTTTTTGTCACCGCAAATGTTGTAACAAAAAAACAAATATCAACATCTTTTTTTCTAATACAATCTTGCATATCCGCCGCAAAATCGCACGGCAAGTCGCTGATTATCAAACAAAAACGAGCTGTGCAAGATGATTGTCAAAACCAGCATCTTGCACGACGTGTAAATAGTTGATTATCAGCTCTATTTTACGGACCGATATAAGAGGTCCTTATAAGGAGAATGACTGGCCGCTAGTTCATCCAGCAGCCTGCTCTTCTTGGAATATAACGTGCTCTTGGGAATCCCGGTCAGCAATTCAATGAGTGATGCAGGAAAGCCTGCCATAAAGTAACACACCAAGTCGTAATGTTCCCGGCTCTTTCCTGAAAAGGCTTCTCGATACTTGTTCATCGCGTTATCCAATGCGGCATTAACGTTCCGCTCCAAAGCCCTCATAGACTCGCGGTCCTTTCCAACCGTACTCGATAATTCCATAACCTGTTTGTACACTAAATCCCGTCCATCTGACCTGCCACTTGTTGTTCGATAGTACTCTACAAGCGACGCCACCTTTTGAAACTGTTTCTTGTACGCCGCCACATATTTTTGTCTAACCACATCTAGCTCATCTTCCAAGTTTGTATTATGTTTTTGAACTTGAGCCAAAGTATAGGTCATATCCTCTATACTGGATATCAACTGCTCTTTTTCCTTCCTCGTTCGATGCCACCAGTATAAAGCTAGTGAAACTGTAATAAACAGAATAACTAAAAAAATAGCTTTTAAAAAATACGTGCGTTCTTTCTCAACCTTGAGCTGCAAATTGGAATTTTCCAAAGCTATATGCTGAAAATCTCGTTGGCTTTTATAAAGAGAAGAACGCAACATTTCCCTGGCCACCTCATTTTGACGTTCATCCAACGATTCACATTCATCAAGTGCCGCTTTGTAATCACCTCTCTTTTTGAGCAGACGGTACTCCAAATCGCGTTTTAGTTCTGGGTATTCACCAAATCCTTCCAAATACTGAATAGCAGTTAAGACATCTTCTTCCTTTCCCACGGAAAGCAGAATCCTCCCATAATGATGAAGATTATGGCAATCTAAAGATGAATGATAGTCTTTAATTGCTCTTTGGAAGACATTGAGAGCCTCTGAAGCTTTTTCTTCTCCCGATAGAAACAAACTCCACGCAAAATGAGGGAGTACCTGCCTAAGAAGGGCCGAATCGGACGGAAAATGATCTACCAGCGAACTATATATTCCATTCGCATCGCTAAATCGCCTATTCCCAACGTAACAGTCAGCCAATTGTAACCGGGCCCACCTTACTTGATAACTGCTATCAGGCAAAGAAGAAAAAAAGGGAATGCTTTCTTTAGCCGCAGAAGCAGCTTCTGCATAATTGTATCGGCTATGAAATATGTGACTCAGATATATTTTGGAAAGAGCACTATACCTTGGATTATCACATTGTTCCGCTAAATCGGAAACAGAATCCAGAAATACAACCGCATTGTTATAGTCCTTGGCATAAAAATGCGACATCCCCAGATAATATAGGCTCATCATTTCCTTCTCCTTAGGCCCATGGCGGTGAAAGAACTCATAAGCAGGCTTTGCCAGAGAATCAGACGCGACATCAATGTAATTCTTATCCAGAGCCATTGCCTTAAGCAGTTGATAATTGGCCAAGGTCCGGCCAGCATATGAACTGGCGTTTAAAGAATTCAATACGGAGAGAGCACTATCCGGCTGCTCCTGAATATAATTCCAAACTTCGACCACTTCCCTTTTGACCGAACAAGCGCTGCTCAACGCTATAATAAAGAATAAAATGATAAATCTTTTCATTTCTTCTATGTAATAGAAAAGGCTGCCGACGATTACTTACAATGAATTATGGGTGACAAAAAACTCTATGCAACAACGCCGGCAGCCAAACTATTGATGCTGACGGACGTAAAAAAAGCACAGGGGGCCGCAAATAGTCCTGAGGCCTTGGAAAGCCTGGCTTACTATCATAGGTCCCCCGTGCAAAGCACGAGGGATATCCTATTGCCAGACACTAAGCCATTAAAATTTCCAAGTTTCAGGAATGTCCGTCAAAAAGGATTTCTCTCAAGAAATCGTCTATTTCAATAATCTGCTGCAAACATACAAAAGAAATCGGGAACCTGCAACACTCTGTTTTGCAGATTCCCGAAAGCCTTCTCAATTCATAGCAACGACTACTCGTGTTTGGAAAGCCTTTCCCAGGCCAGCTGCTCCCACTTGGTGCCGGGGCGGCCGAAGTTGGCGAAGGGATAGATGGAGATACCGCCGCGGGGCGTGAAGAAACCGGTAACCTCCAGATACTTGGGATCCATCAGTTTCACCAGGTCTTTCATGATGGT
>AUXO013838348.1_pt1 | contig 12175 bp, 10 predicted proteins | sample 768731 | NCBI WGS metagenome assembly AUXO01 (sample SAMN02715735, study PRJNA202380) | gut metagenome | biome: sheep rumen | host: Ovis aries | place: New Zealand: Palmerston North | reverse complement strand
TTGCTATGTGTTCTTGCTTTTGACCATCTTCTTTTTGGTTGTGCCATTTATATTCCCTCCTCTTGTAATAGATATATATTTATACCCATATTTCTCTTAATTTTATCTCATACTATACGATTATACATTGTTTTTTTTTATTTGTCAACATCTTCCATTCTAAAATTTTAGATTTTTAGTTTAAATCTATTATTTTTAATTATTTTACAATATGATATAATAAATTTGTTATGTTTAAAATATTAAATAAAAATTGATTCGAGGCAAAAAAATGAATAGTTATAAAAAAGATGATCTTTACGTCATATCATATTTAACTTTTTCATCTTTTTTTTACTAAATATATTGTTCATGATACATGCAACTTCCTCCATTTTATTTTATCAATTATGCGTCGAATCATATTGATATTATATCAAGAATGGAGTTGCTTTATTACAAAGTTAAAGCCTATGTTACTACCGGCATATCCGGTAGATTATATATAAAAGAAGGGCATCCTACCGGGATAGCCCTCATTTATTAAAATGGGGTCTAGTAATAACTTTACTATTTCTGGCGCATCGCACCTTGCTGAAAATGTCCTAATGGACTAAAATATACTTTTTATGCTATATATAATATATATATATAGTCAAAATTCTAAGTAAAAAGTATATTTTTTCAGCTTTACCAATTAATAACCGGTTAGAGTTACTAATTGTTCCCCATTTGTAGGCTTACTTGCCTATCATTATTATTATATAATTTTTCATATAAAATGTCAAATTCTAAATTTCAAATTCATCATTTAAATCACTATTTTGATTATTTTTAGATATACAATTATTATTATTCTTTTTTACTTTTTGCCATACATACGTCTTTACACTATTTTCTCCAAAAATTGGAATTTCTCCAACTTTTGATTCCCATCTGTCATAAAAAATCTTTTTTTCTTCTTCTTCATCAAAAACTAAATTCAAAAATCTTTCAACTTTTTCTTGTTCTAAAATATCATGTTCCTTAAATAGTTCCAATTCTTTTCGTTTCCAATTTGGATCTATTGAATGCATTTTTGCCATTTGCACTAATCTTCCATAAAGCAAAATATTTTCTCTTAAAATATCATAGTCAATAGTTCCATTTGATAGTCTAAATTCTATTGTATTATGCTTTTGAGTAATTAAATTAGTTAGATTTAATGCTCTATATCTATCACTAGCATTTTCATGTGTTTTTTGAGCTATCTTTTTAATATCTTCATCATTTCTTATGCTTATGGAATTCCAGTCTATTTTTTCTATTTTATCAGTATTCATTTTTGCATAATGTAATATTGCACCTTCTCGTGTTATTTCTCCTCTTTTATTTGACATCATATATATAAGTGGTTCTGCCTCTTTCCACACATCTAATAATGTTTTCCATGCTTCTTTATCTACTCCAATAATATTCGCCCCAATATGAATATGTCCTCCACATGATTTATTTACTCTTCCACCGATTGCTTGTATAAATTCACATATATCTCTTAACTTTTCCCATGATTCTTCAGTATCATCTAAAACTGCTGAAACGATTTCTGTTCCTTCTTTAAAAGTACCATTTTCTTTAACAGAACTATCATGTTTTATTTTAAAATCATTGAAATAACTTAATCCATATTTTTGTTTTAGATATAAGTCCAATTTCTTAAGATCTTTATAATTTACACCAACAAATTCAAGTTCTATACCAATTGTCATAGCAGATGGCAGACCCAAAGGTTTGATATTTTTTTTATTTTTTCCACTAGTTATCTCATCAATAAATCCTTTTACTGCTTTTGATTCTGTTAGTGTACTATTTGAAATTATTTTTCTTAAATCATTATTTGTTGTAGCTTTAAGTGGAATATCACCAGCTTTATATAATACCTTTTTAAATCTTGTAAATCGATCCTGTACTTTTGAATTTTCAAATTTTTGAATTAAATCATATTTTAATATTGTACTATATAATGAAATATCATTATCGTCTTCTAGTAAAATCCTTTCTGGCATTAATATTTTGGGTGGTAATCTCTCCATGTTCTCTTTTCTATTTTCTTTGCTATATAATAAATTAATAAGCATCATCTTGAATCCTGTATCTAAAGTTTTATATAATTCTCTTATTACTTTTGCAGATAATTCTTTTTCATTAAATTTTTTAACTGCATATTCTACTCTATCATAGTTATTGTCAATCATCCATATTCTTTTTAATTGTTCTTCTATTGTTTCTTTCATTTTATTTCACCTACTATCTTACTTAATAGTTCATTTGCATAAGCATTAACTACGATATAGTTTTCTTCTCCTAGATTGATATCAATATTTTTAGTATAAATCCTGTTATCTTTTTTTTCCAGAAGCATAATAGCATTAAACTTGCATAATGATAAAATATAAGTATCTAAATTATCAATTATAATAGCATTATCAAAATTTGGTATTTCATCTCCTATCTGATAATCTCCTTCATATACTCCTTTACTAGTTTCTACAATTTGAATATCATTTAGCATACTATATCCAAATACTTTTTCATATAAATAATTTTCAATTTTTGTTTTATCTATATTTGAATAATTTGGAACTATAAATTCCTTAAGCTCTTCTAAACTATCAAATTCATAATGATTACCATCAGAAATTAATACTAAATTTTTCATACTATCCTCCATTAAAATACATAAAAGCTTTTCTTTTTATATCAATACTTGTTCACTTCATACTTTTAAAAATATATATTCTATAATCAATATTTAATTTGTTATTAATATTTTATACAAATACTGTATGTAAATCAAGTATCTATATAAAATTTTAAAGTAAAAGTCTTTTCACTAAAAATCATTATTTGCATATTATATTTCAGGTGATTAAAATGAAAATATTACAAATTGGTTCTACTCGGACCATTAGTAGAATTTATACAAAATATTTTAATTAAATTAGGACTACTAAATTCTAAAATTGATGGAATATATGGAACAGAAACACAGAAATCAGTAATAGATTTTCAAAAACAAAATAAAATTATAGCAGATGGAATCGTAGGACAAAACACTTGGAATGTTTTAATTCCATACATAAATGGTGGTCTAGGTTTTATAGTTCCAACTAATATTAATTATAGTTATTCTATTTTACAAATTAATATTAATTCACTAAAAAGTTTGTATCCATTTTTAGAAATTATATCAGCTGGCAAAAGTGTTTTGGGGAATGTTATTCCTGTTATAAAAATTGGTCAGGGCAAAAAAGAAGTTTTTTACTCTGCTGCTATTCATGCAAATGAGTGGATTACTACACCATTACTTATGAAATTTTTAGCTGATTTTTGTTATTGCTATGTAAATAACCTACCAATATTTGGTGTTAATGCAAAAAATATCTATGACTTATGTACAATATATATTATGCCTATGGTTAATCCTGATGGAGTTAATCTGGTAACTGGTGAAATTTCACCTAATTCTTCAATCTATTCAAATACAAAACTAATTGCAGATAATTATCCTAATGTTCCTTTCCCAAATGGTTGGAAAGCAAATATTAGAGGCGTGGATTTAAATTTACAATTTCCTGCAGGATGGGAACAAGCAAGAGGAATTAAATTTTCTCAAGGATTTATCTCTCCATCTCCTCGTGATTTTGTAGGATTTAACCCTTTAACAGAACCAGAAGTACTTAGCATATATAATTTTACCCTTAGGCATAGTTTTTCTCTTATTTTGGCATATCACACTCAAGGAAAGGTAATATATTGGCAATTTCAAAACTATAATCCACCAAATAGTTTAGATATAGGAAAACAATTTGAAAGAGTAAGTGGATATAGCCTAGAAGGAACACCTTTTAATTCTAGCTTTGCAGGATATAAAGATTGGTTTATTAAATACTATAATAAGCCTGGATATACTATTGAAGTTGGTACAGGAATTAATCCTCTTCCATTATCTCAATTTGATGAAATATATATTGATAATCTTGGTATTTTAGTTTTAGCGTCAATTATATCTTAAAAACCACAGGAAATCCTGTGGTTTTTGTATCATATTTTATTTTAAAAATTTTTTATATTTTTTTACTCTATATTATATAATTATATTAAGTATTTGTTTTTGTAATATTTGAGTATTTCATTTCTACTTCAGGATATTCTTCTGGACTTTTTCCAACTCTTCCTCTCATGTAAAAAATTGTTATTAAAAATAAGACAAAAAATCCTATTCCATATATAAGTATAGAATAAATTGGCCCAAATTTATCCATTATTTTTGATGCTATCATTCCTAATGTTGCACTAAATATACTCTGGCATAATAGTTTTACTGTATATATTTTATAATCTATTTCTTCATTTGTAAAATTAGTCAAATATTTTTCTATTAAAACATAATAAATTCCTACAATTGCATATTTTATCATAAGGCAAATCAATACTATAATTAATTTAGCCATATAATTTAATTTAAATATAAAACCTATTGTAGATACTATTAATGTAAGACTAATAGTAATTCCTATTACTGACAAAGATTTATTTTTAAATTTTTCTTGAAAGATATGCTGTTTCTTTGTTGCAATCCCAGAGATTAACTCTAAAATAGCAAGTATTATTCCTATCTTATCAATAGATACATTATTCTCTGTCAATAAATAGATTTCACTTGATAATAATATATGTATTAGTGATATCATTACAGAAGAAAATAAAATTAAACTTTTCAATCTACTAGAATGAAAAATATATTTAAAAGATTCTACAACTTTTGAAAATCTCTGTTCTAAATCAATTTCTGTTTCATTATCTCCTCTATAACTATCTTCATAAGGATTGATAAGAATTATTGCCATAAATATACTCAAAAATAAAAATAATAGTGTTAAAGCTATTGGAATATATGGATTTATTTCATAAAAGATACTTGCTAAAATCATTGAAAGTCCATTTAATATATGATATCCTGATAAAGATTTTGAAGTCAATTTTGCATATGTGGCACTTTTCTTACTAGTTGCGGGAATTGATCCATTTAAAATACTAGGAGCAGATATTTCTTTTAATGTAAAACCTAGTGCATTTAATAGTTGTCCAAAAATTAAATAATACATGTTCTTACTTATTATTATTGTTATAATATATGCCGCATTTAGTATATTTCCTATAATTAAACTTGTTTTTCTATTAGTTTTTTTTATAATTATATTTGCAGGTATTTGCGAAAATATCATGAAAATAGAATAAAATGCCTCAACAAATATAATATCAGATGACTTAATATTTTTTACTTGTGTCAAAAATAGAATATTTATTGTATAAAAAAACAAATAGTCAAATGACAACATCCTATAAATTGGATATAACATTTTGTTATATTTATATACTTCTCTTTGGTTTCCCATAAATCTCCTATTCTTTATTCAAAAATTAGTTTATCAATTTGTATCTATTTACATTACTTAATTTTAACATAATAAATAAAAAGATTCAATAAAAAAGTTTTAAATATTATCCTAAAAAACTTATCTTATAATATCATTAAAGTAAGAATAGCATAGTATTATTTCATCATTCTATTTCTACCATCTATGTCAAATATTTAACCATGTAAGTATATAGTAATGCATTTTTTATAAAAATATGCTATTATATAATTAATATAAATAGCGGATTGGAGAAAAAAATGGACGTAGAAATAAAAGTAGATGAAAAATATGTAAACCCTAAAATAGTTATCTATACAAATCAAATAAATAAAAATATATCTTCAATTATAGACAATATTTCAACCATTGATGAGCACATTTTAAAAGCATATAAAGATGAACGAATGTATATTTTAAATCAAAATGATATAGAAACTATTTATTCTGAAAATGGAAAAATTTATGTAAAATGTAACAATGAAATATATACTTCAAAAAATAGACTCTATGAATTAGATAATATTCTTAATAAAAAATCATTTATTCGTATATCTAATTCAGAGATAATAAACTTTGATAAAGTTGAAAACATAGATTTTAAGATTCTTGGAACTCTATTGATAAATTTCAAAAGTGGAAATAAGTCATATGTTTCAAGAAGGTATATACCAAAAATAAAAGAATTTTTGCAAATATAAGGAAGGTGATTAATGTGAAAAAAGAAACTATCGTAAAAAATGTTTTATTATCTTCATTATTAGGATTTCCAATAGGAATTTCCTTACTAATTGTAGCATATATATGTGTATATTTTATTGAAGGAATAACTATATATCAGACTGAAATAAATCGATTGCTTGAAATCAAAACTTTAATACTTCAAACCGTATTATCAGGATTGTCATATTATATTGTGTCAGTTTTGTTTCATACCATGTTACAACTTAATAATCTGCAGTCAAAAAGTAAATATATGTCTAATCATCCATATAAGTCTGTCTCTATATTATTATTAACATTTTTAGGATTAATGATAGCTATATCAATTTTTAATATAAATGAAATCTTTTACGTAAATATATCAATAATGAGTACCATTATTTTAGTTATTCTTTTTGCCTTATCTATTCTATTCTTTATAATAAAAACTACATATGAATTTATTGTTATAAAAATAATTAATAAGACTATAAAAGAAAGAAATAATTAATTAGCTTGATAACTCTCACATTTAAAGTGGGAGTTTTTTATTTTGCATCGCATATTTTTATCTATACCTATCAATACTTTGTTACAAAAAAATAATATTTTTGTAATATCTTTGTAATATGCATCTTTAGAACCCACTTATTTTAAGCACTAAAGGTGTGTCTTATTTTTAATATAAAAACAAATTAGAATTAACTTTTAAATTAATCCTTTAAATAAACCCTATAAAATAGCTCGCTTCATCATTCTTGTTTTTTTCAGTATACTAAAATTATTCTACTTTTCCCTTTGACACATAAAAACAACAGTGCTAAAATAGACATTGTAAAGGAAGAAATCAAATGAAAAATTTATCAAAAAATTTTATTTTGCTATTATTTATGATAATTATTATATTTTTAACAGCAACATTAGTAATTGTATCTAAATCAGTAATTGATATTTTTTCATATAATAGTAAGCAAATAGAAAAAAATTCTGCTCCAAAAAAAGAGCCCGGAATTTATTTATATGGAACTGAATATGATAAAAACATATCTGAACTTATTCTATCAGATGGTTTAGTAGATAAAAATATAGTCTATGTATTAGGAGATTTTCCCAAATTAGAAAAAGTCATTATAAAAAATCAAATTCTACCAATTAATATTCAAATAGCATTAGAAAAATTATATCCAAACATTACATTTGATTGGAATGTTAAAATTCTAGATAGTGATGTTTCTAATAATGTTAATTCTTTAAACTTTGAAAATGCAAAGATAGAAGATTTAGAATCTTTTAAAGAATCATTGTCTTTATTACATAGTTTAAAGTATCTTGATATGTCTGATTGCAGTCTATCAAATGAAGAACTTGCAACTTTAAGAAATGAATTTCCAAAAGTAAAAATTGTATGGAAAATATATCTTGGAAGATGGTCTTTAAAAACTGATACTATATCTTTTTCAGTTTTAATAACTAATTTCAATTATAGAAGAATGACTTCAAAAGATATACAAGTATTGAAATATTGTACAGATTTACAAGCATTAGATTTAGGCCATCAAAGTATAACTGACATTTCTGTAATAGGTAATTATTTACCTAATTTAAGACTTCTAATACTTGCTGATAACAAAATAAAAGATATAGCTCCTCTAAAAAAATTAAAACACTTACATTATTTAGAATTATTTATGAATAATATAAAAGATATTACTCCACTTGTATCATGTAAAGAATTAGTTGATTTAAACTTAGCACATATTCCTGCATTATATGATTTTTCTCCACTTTTAAATAATGATTTTCCTCTATTAGAAAGATTATGTATGCAAAATAGTGGTGGAACATCTAAATATTATAGTAAAATAAAAGCAAAATATCCTAAAGTAACAATAGTCCATACAGGATATGGATCTACTCATAGTGGATGGCGTACACATCCAAGATATTATGAAATGATAAGAATGTTTAACAAAAGAGATTATATAAGTGAATTATTCACAAAATATGATAATATGTAAAAAAATATATAATCAGGAGAAAAAATGTATAGAATATATAAAAAAGTTCCAAATACAAATGAATATAAACATGGCCTAAAAAAATTATCTGAGGATGAAAATCCATTTTTAGGCACTCCTTGCTTACTTAGTCTAATTCCTGTTACGATGTGGGAAAAAGAAGTAAATGGTTCTTTAAATTTAGGAATGGAAGCATTAAAATTAAAGACTAATCATAACACTAATTCAGGATTAAATTTAACAGATTTTGAGGGAAATATTCTATCTTTCTCAAGCGGAGATACTTCTAGTTATTCTGAAGAAAAAGGATTCAAGATATCTCCTATTGGAAGATCAAATAAAACAGATAAACAATTTTGTGAAAAATATTTATTTCCATTAATTGAAAATAATGGAAGTAGAATTAGTCTTTTACAAGCAATGAAAAATATTCGAAATATCAATATTCTTGCCTTTTGTGATTCTACACTAAGTGCTTTCAATTTTGAAGAAACTCTCAGTAGTCACATGATAGAATTAAATTACACTGAAGAAGAAATCTCTAAAATCCTATCTCAAATGTGCATAATCACATATGGATCTGATATTAAAAGATTATATGAATTTAATGCAGAAAAAAAATTATTATCAACATCTATTAGTCTTGAAGATTCGAATGATCCACAATTACATTTGGATAAAAATATTAAAGAAAAAATAAAACAAAACGGGCCCTCATATTATTCTGAAGGATATTTTTTCACTTCAAGTAATACAGAACATTCCACTAAAAATTATATTATTATGGATACAATTCTTTCAACTATTACATCAAGTATAATATCTAAAGCACTTACAAATTCTTTTGAAAATAGAAATTCAGACAAATTCATTCCTATATCAAAAGATTTATTTGCTGGTGAAATAATAAATATTATATCTGACTTTAAACAAAATAAAAGTAAAGAAGAAATTCTTAAAAAAATATATAAAAGCATCAATTATAGTAACAACAAATTTATTAGTGTAGATAGTAGCACTACTTTGGATAATAATACTATTTTAGATAGATAGTTTAAAAATATAAAAAAATAAAACCTTATTTTTAAAGGTTTTATTTTTTACTTTTTCAATATTTTATTCATCTAATATTTATATGATTTATTATCTAATTAATTAGATTAGCCTATTGCTTTTATTAAATCTTTAACTGTTAATATTTTTTTTCTAATATCTTTTTCTATCTTTATATTCAATTCTTCTTCTATTTTTAAGTATATCTCTATCATATCAAGAGAGTCTGCACCAAGATCAATTATAAAATTAGAATTATCAGAAATATCATTTTTTCCAGTTTTTTCTATTATTATTTTTTTTATTATCTCTTCTTTGCTTAATTCTTCATACTTGTTACTTTGCTTTATTTCAGTACTTGCATAATCAATAACATGATCTCGTCTTATTTTTCCTGTGGCTGTTTTTTCAAGTTCTTCATTAGTAATAATAATATCTGTGATTTTTTTAAATTGTGGTAATTCACTATTTATTACATTTATTTTATTATATAGATAATCATATATTTCTCCTTCATTTTTACCATCAAGCATTTCTTTTAAGTAAACTATTTTAGCATATATTTTGTCATCTTTCTCATATACAATAGATTCCTTAACTTCATCTAATCTATTAATTTTTTCTTCCAATTCTTCTGGAAAAATTTTTTTACCATTTTGTAATACAATTAAATTTTTGCTTCTTCCTTTGATAAATAGGAATCCATCTTCATCTATTTTTCCTAAATCCCCTGTATAAAACCAACTGTCTTTTATGGATTCTTTCGTATTTTTTTCATCTTCAAAATACCCTATAGTTACATTATCCCCTTTTACTAGAATTTCTCCAATACCATCTTCATCTTTGTTTTCTATCTTAACACTAACTCCAGGGATAACTTTTCCGTACAGAACCTAATTTTCTCATATTCTTGTTTTCTATACTTACAACTGGTGAACATTCAGTAAGTCCATATCCTTGCACTAAATTAATTCCAATTTTATCATATTCTTCTACTATAGATTTATCTAAACTTGCTCCCCCACTCATAAACATATTAATGTGATTAGCTTCTTTTCTTAATCTATCTTTTTCATTTAATAAATATTTATATATTCCAGGAACAGCTCCTATAAAAGATATTTTGTATTTTTCTATATAATCAATTATTTCATCTATTTCATTACAATGTACTCTTTTTGCCCCTTTATATATTGAAAGAAGAAAAACAAATAATCCTTCCAGCACATGATTTAATGGAACTACAGATAAGCATATATCTTCTTTAGATATATTAAATGTTTTAGATACATTTTTCACATTACTACAAATGTTTTTATGTGATAGCATTACTGCTTTTGATATATTAGTTGTACCTGATGTAAAGATAATTGCACATAAATCATCTTCTTTAACTTCTGCATCTAAAAAACTTGTATCTTCTTTTTCTATTAGGTTATTACCTTTATTTATTAATTCTTCAAAATCTGTTTCAAAGCTTATAACATGTTTTAAATAATTATTATTTTCTTTTATTTCATTTAAAATATTTATATACTTTTCTGAGCAAAAAACAAGTTCTATTTTAGCTCTATTTATTATATTTTCTATTTCTACTTTAGGTAAGCTTTTATCAATTGGTACAATAGTTCCAACTCCACTTACTACCGAAAGAAAAGCTATTTCCCATTCATACCTATTTTCTGAGATAATACCTATTTTCTTATCTTTTAATCCCATATTTATTAATTCAGTTCCTAAAGATTTAACTTTTGTTTTTAATTCATAATATGTAATATTTTTTTCAGGATAGATGATAGTATCATCATAACCACTTACCTTATTTAGGAAAAAATCTTTTAATGTTCCTATTTCTTCTTTTTTAGCCTCAGTATTTGAACTTTTTATTTCATTTTCTATTAATCTTACTTTTCCAGTTGTCCCATTTAATTCAACTAAATCTCCATCTTTTAATGAATTTAAAAGTCCTGTTATTCCAACTACAGCTGGTATTCCAAGTTCTCTAGATACTATTGCAGAATGTGAAAGTAAACTTCCTCTTTCAACTAATATTCCACTTGCTGCTGGAAATAACATAATCCATCCTGGGTCAGTAAATTCTGCAACTAATATTTCCCCTTGTTCTAATTTTGCATTAGAAGGATTTCTAATAATTCTTACCTTTCCTTTAACTATTCCAGGTGATGCTCCTATACCTTTTAATTCTAATTCAGAATTATTATTTTTATTATCATCAATATTTTTTACTACTTTATTTTCTCTTTTAAAGTCATTTCCTATATTTACTGCACCATATGAATAAAATCTTTCATCTGGTAACATTTCATTATATTTTAAATATTGTTCTTTTCTAATTGCTATTAATTCTTTTAAATTATTTGTAGTTGACTTTCCATCAATATAGTAAAGAATTTCATCTACTTCTAAATAAAATATATCTCTTTTTTCTTCTATTACATTCATAGAAGTTAAAATATATCCTATTCTTAAAAATAGTTCTCTTACTCTTCCAAATAATCTAGTTCTTTCAAATCTTAAATTTTCTCTATTTTTAACAGTAAATCTTGCTTGTTTTAAAATGAATTTAAATTTAACTCTATCTACAGGTTTAAATCTTAATTTTTCTTTTACTTTTCTTTCTGCATTTTCCCTATTTTTCTTCTCATCTATTTCTTCTACATCATTTTCTTTTATTCTTTTGGCAAATACTGCAATAGATGTATATAAATTTAAAGGGTTATCCCTTAATGTTAAAGTTTCTAATTTTAATTCTTCTAAACATCTATCTGCAAATTTATCTAAATATTCATTTAGTTTTTTATTAAATTCTGGATATTTTGGAAGTTCTTTTTGAATATATAGGGCATCTTTACATTCTAAAAGTTTTATTATTTCGTCATTATCTTTTATTAATTTAGCCATTTCTTTTATTCGTTTTGCTGGTTCACTACTTATTATTCCACC
>AUXO012774190.1_pt1 | contig 12176 bp, 13 predicted proteins | sample 768731 | NCBI WGS metagenome assembly AUXO01 (sample SAMN02715735, study PRJNA202380) | gut metagenome | biome: sheep rumen | host: Ovis aries | place: New Zealand: Palmerston North | reverse complement strand
GATTTATACATGTTTGCTCTTGTAGCATTCAGATTTGAGGATTATGAAACTTATGTTGCAAACTCATCAGATGATGATATTGATACCGCTTTAAAATTCTGTGATGAAATCATTTCAAGGGCATTAATTGCAAATCAGTTCCTAGTGTTCATCGATGCGTTATCTGCAAAAGCGCATGTTTATGCATATGCAGGAGATTACAGTTCCTTTTTGGATTATGATTTACAACGTTTCATTTTAGGATTGAATCCGATTGTTATGGATGCTCAAACATATGCAACATATGAAGTCATCAATGAAGCAAACATTGTCAATTTAAGAAATGTTTTAAAGCAATTGAAAATGGGCAGCTTGAAGAAAAGATTTGATAGGATTTGGGTCAAATCTCATATTAAAAATACTACTGTGCCTAAAAAGACTTCCTTTAAAATTTTACAAAGAGCTATTGACGGTGCAGATCTTGATGAGCTCAACTTTGATTTAAAAGAAAAATACTTTAATAAAAAATTTGGGATTTAAATGAAATCTAAAGTTGCCGGAATTGTCTTTATAATGGGCAGCGTATATTATATGCTTGCTGAAGCTGTTTCTGCAACTTTTTTCAACGCTTCTATTTTTAACACTTATATTTTTCACACAATTTCAGAACTTGGGATTCCAAATTCAAATTCACCACTGTTCTGGTTAATGAATTCTGCTTTTATAATAATTGGCTTGACATTGATGTTTGGCAATTTCTATAGGTTTAAGGACAGCATTGCTAAAAATAAAGTTTTAATATATATCCTGACATTGATAACAGGTATTGGTGTCATTATTGTCGGTTTGATTCATGGGGGAAATCCTCTGACATCCGGATATCATACTCTAGGTGCGGTAATGGCGATTTTGGGTGGAAATTTATTGCTTGTTTTAATTTCAAAATCCATGAAAGAATTTGAATTATATCAAAAAATTACTCTGATTTTGGGAGCTATTGGTTTAATTGCATTCTGGATAATGTTTTTCAATATGGAAAGTGTCTACATGCCTGTTTTTGAAAGACTTTCTGTTTATACCATGATTTTGTGGAGTTTCATAACTGGAGTTTGCTTGCTTAAAGAGTAGATGATTTCGCATTCAGGTTAAATTCTGTCATTTTAATTAACTCTTCTTTTAAAAATATTGTCATAATGATGTTGAAGTTACTTTTTCATTACTGTGATGGGGATATAAAAGTTTAAATACTTTGATAATTAATTATTTTTAAAGGTGATATTATGACAAATCTAGACAAAGCTGTTGAAGAAGAAATTTTAGCAATTGTTGAAAAATACCAGAAAGAGAACACTAAACTTTTAAACTATCTTATAACTGATGATGAGGTGACATTTTTCTCACCAATCGGTAACGGTAGTGAAATAACTGCAAGCGATTTACAAAAAGTTGCAGACATCCTCAAAGGATCCTTTGAAGGAATGGAAATTGTAAATCAGGAATACAGATTTAAATTTAAAATGGGTATCTAAATACTCATTTTACTCTTTTTTAGTTAAAGGAAATTCATATAGATGGAATTTCGTTAAACCTACTGCATAATGTGTAATTTCAACTGCAGTAATATATTCAAATCCCAATTTTTCAAAAACATTTTGGGCACCAACATTACCTTCAACAATATCGATTCGTATTGTTTTTTGATGGTTTGTCAGAACAATATCCTTAATTTCATTAAATATTTTCCGGGATAGTCCTTTGGATTGATAATTGGAGTCAATTGCAAAAGTGTGGATTATGGCAATTTCAGATTCTTTAGCATCAGTTAACCATTTGATATTGCTGTAGTCATTATCAAAAGTATTATTTAATATGAATGATGAAACAACAATATTGCTGTCGGTATAAACATATAATTCCTCTTTTTCGATGCTTGTTTTGATATAATCTAAGTTGGGATATTTTTCATTCCATTTTGGCTTGAAATCACTGAATTTAATTGATTCAATAACATCCTGATAAAATTGAAATATTTTTTTGGATTCATCAGCTTTTGCTTTTCTTAAAATCATCTTAAACCCTTTTTAAATATTCCTGTGTGATTTTACATTCAAGCATGCATTTTGTACAGCCAAGTCCTGCATGGTACTGTTCTAAAATGTAGTCTTTGCAGGCCTCAATATCAATAATGTCTGAACGGTTAAGTCTGTCATTCCATTTTTGAGGATTAATTGCATCGACAGGACATGCATCCTGACAATTGGTGCAATCATCACACTCAGAATCTGTAATTGGTGTTCCAAATTCAAGAGGCATGTCTGTTAAGATAGCTCCGAGAGCTACTGCTGAACCGTATTCAGGAGTGACAAATAATGCTGAGCGTCCAATCCAGCCAAGACCGGATTTTGTTGCAATTGTTTTATAAGGCAATATGCTGAGCAGCTTTTCCATATCACATTCGTTACGTTTCATGGTTAGCGCAAATGCTTCATATCCGAGATTTTTTATGTATCTTTCTCCTCTGTGTGAAATTTTTGTCAGTTCTCCAATCTGGCGATGAAATGCCTTCCAATATGACTGGTAGTCTTCCTCATTGAGATAATCCATAGCTTGTTTTGGAAGCTTTAAAACGAGACTGATTCCGTTTGGCAAATCAATGAATTCACTTGCAAGACCGTTCACGTCTGCAAAACCCACTTTACTTGCACCCTCATTTATCAAGTAATTTTTAAGTTTGTTCATTTCAGACATAATAATTGTTATATTTTGAAAGTTTATAAATTGATGCTTCATCTTAAACACTTATAAGCAATTAAAATTAATATTTAATGTAGTGATTAGATGAAAGATATAGATGTTTTAATTGAAGCTTTACCTTATATCAAAAAGTTTCATGACAAAAAAATTTTAATTAAGTATGGCGGACATGCGATGGTAGATGATGAAGCAAAGTCCTCCACAGCTCGTGATACTGTATTACTCAAATATGTAGGAATGAAACCATTAATTGTGCATGGTGGAGGTCCTGAAATCTCAAGATCCATGGATAAGCTTGGAAAGGAACCGAAATTCATCAAAGGTTTAAGGGTAACCGATGAGGAAACCATGGAAATCATAGAAATGGTATTGGTTGGTAAAATATCCACAGAAATCGTATCAGAACTAATCAAACATGATGGTGAAGCAATAAGCTTATCCGGTAAAGACTCAAGCTTAATATTTGCACACAGAAAAGGGGCAAGCAAAATCGATGAGGAAATTGTTGATTTGGGTCTTGTCGGTGAAGTCGATTGTGTAAACACTGATTTGCTTGAAATGTTTTTGGATAATGATTATATTCCTGTAATATCTCCGGTAGGTATTGATGAAGACGGAAACAGTTTAAACTTAAATGCGGACACCGCAGCAGGTGAAGTTGCAAGTGCCGTTGATGCTGAAAAACTGATTATCTTAACTGATGTTCCTGGTGTTTTAAGAGATCCTTCTGACCCTACATCTTTAATTCAAAAAATCAGGATTGATGAGGTTCCTGACCTTATTGAGGAAGGAGTTATTTCCGGTGGAATGATTCCTAAAATAGAAACCTGTGTTCAGGCAATTGAAAATGGTGTTAAATCCTGTCACATTATTGATGGACGTAAAAAGCATTCTTTGCTTTTAGAGATTTTCACCACTGATGGTATTGGAACCATGATTTTTAAATGATTTTTTAAATCATTTTTTATCTTTTTTTTAATTTTTAAACATTTTTCTGAGTTCTCTTCTAAGCAGTTTCCAGCCGTTCACTCTTGGAAGCTCATCTAAAGAATAGATTTCTCTTGGAACTTTATATCTGGATAGATTTTCTCGAGCATATTTTATTAGGCCTTCATCATCAGCGGAATCATTCCATACAACTGCTGCAACAGGAATCTCTCCTCTATGGCAATCATTTATGCTGAAGATAGCTATTTCTTTAACTGCAGGATATTTTATCAGAACTTCCTCCACTTCTGTTGGATAGATTTTCCATCCGCTCATGACAATCATGTCTTTTTTACGGTCTGTAATAAATAGGCGATTGTCTTCATCAAGATAACCTACATCTCCTGTTAAAAACCAACCGTCATCTAAAAATGCAGATTTGGTCTTTTCTTCATTTCCCCAATAACCTTTAGCAACAGCAGGGCCTCTTAGTGCAATTTCTCCCTGTTTATATTCTGGTAAAATAATTGACGGGTCATCTTCATCGACGATTTTAACTTCAGAAAAACACACTGGATGGCCAACACTTTCGAATCTGTCAGCTTCCCAGTAGTCTTCCGGTCTGATGACAGTTCCGGTTCCAATTACGATGGTTTCTGACAGTCCGTATGCATTAATGATTGGAATTTGATAGGTTTGGTGGAAATCTTTCCATATTTTTTTGTGAAGGGGTCCTCCGCCGGATACGATTTCTCGAACGGTTTTCAAGTGTTTGCGAGCATCCATTGTAGTTAATGAATGAATTACAGGGGGCATTCCAGTTAAAACTGTAACTTTTTCTTTTTCACACAATTCCAGATATTCATCCAGATTAAATTGTTCAATTAAAATATAATATGAGGCAGCCCGCAATGCTGATATTGACCATGAAAGTCCGACATGTGCCATTGGGTAGATTCCAAGGTAGACATCGTCCTGTTTTAAGGTAAGTACATCGCATTCGTTGTGGATTGCGGTAAAGTAATTTCCATGGGTAAGCATTGCGCCTTTAGGTTTTCCGGTTGTTCCTGAGGTATATTGCAATTGACATAAATCGTCCCAATCGGTATTTTCTGCAGGTAAAACCTCACAGTCTTTAAATTTCCTAATGTTTTTTGGGATATATGTTTCGATATCAATGATGTTTTCAGCTTCACTATCTGTAATCATTAGTTTGGCCTTTGAATCGCTCACAATGTATTCAAGTTCTGCGGCAGTCATGATTCTGTTTGTTGGAATTGCTATTGCTCCAATTCTCCATATTGCAAATAGTGAGAATAAGTATTCTTCTGAATTTGCAAGATAAATTAAAACACGATCTCCTTTTGTTATTCCTGATTCTTTTAATTTGCGTCCGATTTCAGAAACTATGGATAAAATTTCTCCGGAATTGTACTTGTTTCCAGTAGCAGGATTGTATAAAACATTTTTGTCTAATCGTTTTGAATTTGCATCTAAAAAAGTAGTGATGTTCAACATTTATATTAGCTCCTTAACAATAGCTTTTGTAACGTCCATTGTACCAGAATCTCCTCCAAGATCAGGAGTTCTTATTTTACAATCAGTGATTACCTTTTCAACGGCATTTCTAATGTCATTTGAAATTTCCCATTCTCCCAAGTAATCAAGCATCATTGCTGCGGATAATATCATGGAACATGGATTTGCAATGTTTTTTCCTGCAATGTCCGGAGCAGACCCGTGAACGGGTTCAAATAATCCATTATGGTCACCTATATTTCCGGATGGTGCTAGTCCAAGTCCTCCGACAAGGCCTGCACTTTCATCTGAAAGAATGTCTCCAAACAGATTGCTCGATACGATTACTTCAAAGTTTTGAGGCTGTGTTAAAAGATACATTGCCATTGCATCCACATAGTAGTCTTCAGATTTGATTTGAGGGTACTGTTTTGCAATATTGTAGAAACTTTCTTTAAAAACTCCGTCGGTTTTTTTCAGCACGTTGCTTTTGTGAACGCATGTTACCTTGCTTTGCTCTCTTTTGATGCATAAGTTAAATGCCGCTTTTGCAATTCTTTCTGATGCATGTCTTGTAATGTGGCGTTCGGCAATCATCTTATTTTCATCACCATATTCAACCTGTGAATATAATCCTTCAGTGTTTTCACGTACTATTACAAAGTCAATATCGTCACGAATGCAGTTCACACCTTTGTATGATTTTATCGGACGAATATTTGCATACACGTTCAATGCCTTTCTCAAATTTATTATTGGGCTAGGCTGACCGGGTGTTGAGGTTGACGCTCCAAAAAGCACAGCATCACTTTTGTTTGCAATTTTTATTGTTTCTTCTGGTAATGTTGTTCCATTCTTGTTGAAACAATCAAAACCAGCCTCACCATATTTAAAACTGAATTCCAAGTCCAATTTGTCAAGCAAGTATTCACAGGATTCCATTACTTCCCGACCTATTCCGTCTCCACTTATTATTGCAAGATTGTACATTTAACTACCTTATAAATTTTTTAATATATTATTAATATTGGATTATGGTATATATGCAATTTTGTTTTTCCACCATAATTTTGTTCGTATGTTATCGAAATACTTTTATATCTCAATCAATATAATAATAAGTAAATACATAAATAATGTTAGATTTCCTTATTGAATTTGTGAGGGATAAAAATGGAAAGATCAATAGATGAATTAATTGAATTATTAAACGATAAAGATGACTTTGTTGTTGAAGATGCTGTTGGAGAATTAGAATTAAGAGCTGAAGAATCTTTAGATCCATTAATCTCTGCATTATCTCACAGAAAAAAACAAATCAGATTAAATGCAGCTACATTACTTGGTGCAATCGGTGATGAAAAAGCTGTTGAACCATTAATTGTGACTTTAAAAGATAACAACAAATTGGTTAGAAGAGAAGCATCTACCGCACTCTCCCGTATGGGCGAACCTGCTGTTGACCCTTTAATTGAAGTTTTAAATGACGAAGACTGGAGAGTAAGAGGAGCAGCTGCATGGGCACTTGGTAACTTAGGTGATGAAAAAGCTATTCCTGCACTTGAAAAGCTTCTTGATGATGAAAGCGGTTTTGTAAAATCAGGAGCGCAAAGTGCAATAAATTCTATTAAGAAATAAGATTTTTTCTTATTTTCTTTTTTTATAAACTTTTTAATAACAATTGTTATAAATTATATTTGGTGTTATGATGGTAAAGATTGGAATTCTAAATCTTCAGGGTGCAGTATCCGAGCACTACGACATTACTAAAAAGGCAATAGAAAACATGAATGTTGATGTTGAGGTAGAATCAGTTAGATATGCTGAAGATGTCGAATCATGTGATGGAATTATCATTTCTGGCGGTGAAAGCACTGTCATTGGTAAACTGATTCATGAAAGGGGAATTGATGATGTTATCCTGGACAATGACATTGCAGTATTTGGAACCTGTGCTGGAATGGTTCTGCTTGGTAAGAAAACGGACTTCGAACAGCCTTTGATTGGTTTAATGGATATTGCAGTTAAAAGAAACACTTATGGTAGGCAAAAAGATTCGTTTGAAGCTCCAATTGAAATATTCGGTCAGGAATATCTGGGAGTTTTTATCAGGGCTCCAGCTTTGGCATCATATGATGAATCAAAAGAGGATATCAAAGTTTTATCTGAACTGGATGGAGAAATAATAGCTATCCAGCAGGGTCATAATATTGCTCTGTCTTTTCATCCTGAACTTACAGAGGATACATTAATACATGAGTATTTCATTCGGGAAGTTATTTCAAAATCATAATGTCTCTTTAGATTTTTTCGATTAAGACAAAATTTCATTATTTTGAATATTATATTATTTTTTTTAGTTTTTATCCTTATTTTTTTAAACATTGTTTATTATATTTTAATTTTTTATGTATTTTTTCAGAATTTTTTCTTATCGGAATATATTTTCCGACACATTTATATATGGTGATACTTAAAGTATAATACGGAAGTAACTTTCCGACTGATGATTATTATATTGGAGGATTTAAATTGTGTGGAATAGCAGGAATTGTTTATAAAGATCACAAATTACATAATATTGGAAATGACATGACCAATATGCTTCACCAATTGCAACACAGAGGACCTGATTCAGCAGGTTACTCAATTTATGGTGGAACTGGTCTTGAAGAAGATGAATATATCTTAAAAATTCAAGTAAAAGAAAGCGAAAAATTGCTTAACAAAGTAAAAGATGTAATAAACTTTCAAACACCAATAAAAGAAGATGAAGTCTTGCCTTCAGTAGGCGACTCTTTCATTTATAAATGTAAAGTGTCTTTAGATGAATTTTCCATGCTAAAACCTTTAATTTCAAAAATCGATACATTGAATGATGTAATTGTAATCAATGGAAGCCATGACTTTGAAATGATAAAGGATGTTGGTTCTGTTCTTGACATTGCTGAGCGGTATGACGTGAGGTCCGTTAAAGGAACACACGCTATTGGCCACACCCGTTTTTCAACAGAAAGTGGAGTGGACCGCTATCATGCTCACCCATTCCAGACATACATTGTCCGTGATATTTCTGTTGTGCATAACGGTCAGATTACAAACTATTGGAAAGTTAGAGACCCATTGGAAAGAAAAGGACATAAATTTGAAACATTCAACGATACAGAATGTCTTGTTCACTATATTGCAGACAAGCTTGACACTGGTTACAGTCTGGAAGAAGCATTGGAACAGTCTGTAGAAGATATGGACGGTCCATTTTCATACATTATCGGAACTCCTCAGGGAATTGGTATTGCAAAAGACAAACTTGGTTTAAGGCCAGGAGTAATGGCAGAGACTGATGATGTATTTGCAATTGCATCAGAGGAAGTGTCTTTAAGGGAAGTTGTTGACACACACCATGTTGAGCAAATTTCTCCAGGTGAAGTAATGGTATATGAAATATAAGGTGATATGATGAGTGTAAAAGAGATAGATGCCGAAAATTTAACTCCTCGTGAAGTTAATTCCCTTGTTAAAGATGCAGCTGGTGAAGTGGATAAAATCATTATCAAAAACCCAAATGCAAAACATTACCTTGCCGCTGGAGTAACTGAAGATGTTGAAATTGAGTTTGATGGATCAGTAGGATACTTTGCAGGGTGCATGTGCGACAAACCAAAAATAAAAATCAACGGAAATGCCGGATGGTTTGTAGGAGATAATCTCACTGGCGGTGAAGTTGTTGTTGAAGGTTCTGCAGGTGACGGTGCAGGTCAGGGAATTTATGACGGATATGTTGTCGTAAGAGAATCTGTCGGTTCAAGAACCGGTGAAATCATGAAAAACGGGACAATAATTATTGGAGGAAATTCCGGATTCATGACTGGTATTTTCATGATGGGAGGCAGAATCATCATTTTGGGTGATGTTGGAGATGATGTGGCCGAATCCATCATCCGTGGTGTCGTTTATGTTAAGGGAAAAGTCAAAAGCTTAGGCTATAATGCTAAATTTGATGACATGACATTTGAAGATTCCTTAGAACTTGAAGAAGCACTAAGCAAATATGATTTTGATATTGATGATTATTCAGACTTTAAAAAAATAGTTCCAAAAAGTACAAGGCCATTCTACGGTCATTAGGAGAGTTATATATGCCATACAGAGTAGAAAGAAACCCAGATTTATGTAAAAAAAATTTTGGAAGACCAGGATGCTGCTGGTATTTATGTGATGACAGAGACGAAAAAATCTGTGGAAAATGTTTTTCATGCTTTAACAATTGTCCTCATGGAGTTTACGAAATCATTCAGGGTGATCCTTATCCATTAAACCAGGAAAAATGTGTTGGATGTAGAATCTGTCTTGAAATGTGTCCAAACAGAGCAATTGAAGTGAACGCAATTCCTGAAGATGCAAGACAGGGATGGGGGTTCCCGGACATTGTTGAAATTGTCAGACAATCACAAACTGCATCATACAAACTCAGAAGTACAGGAGCTTTAAGACGCATTCCTGACTTTGATGATTTGGTTGTTATTCCGGCACAGGTTTCAAGACCTCCTATTGACAAATACCGTGAACCCTGTGGAACAGATGTGGTATTGGGGGACAGATTTGCAGAAAATCCTTTAAAAATTGACACTCCAATAATGATTGGTGCAATGTCATTCGGGGCGCTCTCAAAAGAGGCAAAAATGGCATTGGCTATCGGATCATCATTAGCGGGAACTGTAACAAATACTGGGGAAGGTGGAATGCTGCCTGAAGAACGTGAACTTGCAGATAAATTAATCGCCCAGTATGCATCCGGAAGATTCGGTGTTTCAGCAGATTATCTTAAAAAAGGTGATGCAATTGAAATCAAGATAGGTCAGGGTGCAAAATCCGGAATGGGAGGACACCTTTTAGGTGAAAAGGTCACAGCCGAAGTATCAAGAATCAGAAACATTCCTGAAGGCTCAGATGCACTTTCTCCTGCAAGACACATGGACATTGTCGGGCCGGAAGACTTAAGCATGAAAATTTCACAGTTAAGGGAAATCACTGACTGGAAAGTTCCTATCATGGTTAAATTCGCATCAGGTAAAGTCGCATCTGATGTAAAGATTGCTGCTAAAGGAGGTGCTGACATAATTGTTGTTGATGGTATGCAAGGAGGAACCGGAGCAGGACCTGAAGTAATTATGGAACATTCGGGAATTCCATCACTTGCATCAATTGTAGAGGCAGACATGGCACTGAAAGAAATTGGTTTAAGAGATCAAGTAAGCTTAATTGCTGCAGGTGGTGTAAGGTCCGGTGCTGATTTGGCTAAAGCTATTGCACTTGGTGCAGATGCGGTTTATATTGCAACAGCTGCATTAATATCAATTGGATGCAGGGTTTGTCAAATGTGTTATACTGGAACTTGCAGAAAAGGAATCGCTACACAGGATCTGTCATTAAGACACAGACTTGATTATAAGGAAATGGGTAAAAATGTTGCTAACTACATAAAAACAATGACTGATGAAGCTTGCATGTTAGTTCAACAGGCAGGTAACACTCATATTACAAAACTTGAAAAAGAGAATTTAAGATCTCTAACTCTTGAAGCATCTGCATTAACAGGTGTGCCTATGGCAGGTGTCGGCAGAATTTAGAGATTGAATTCTCTAATTCATTCTATTTTTTTTAAAATTAATGTTTATTTTTGGTGAATTTTATACCAAACGCCAAAAAGTTTATATATTATGTTTTTCTGAAAGCAATTTTTAGAAATGGCTTCAACAAGCTTTATATAATGTTTAAAACAAAATATAATCTTAAATAGGCCTCTAATTTAAAAAGGAGGTGATAAGTATGAACGTTTATTTGAGTAATGCTTATTCATTATGCATCGCCATTTCTTTTGAATTGAATGATGTCTCCTACCATAAGATAAATTTAAATGAGGTGAATGCCGTGGAGGTAATTATGTTCTCACTAGTGACATATTATCCAAATATTCTTGCTATATTTGAGATATTAATGTTTGCTAGAAAAATGGGAGCATAATATCTTAATTTTCACCTCTTTGATGTAATTGATTAAAATCTATTTCGATGATGGACTTTTAGAAAATTCATCCCCAATGATTTTCGTTGAGGCCTTTTTGCCTAGAAGAACACTAATCAATTGCAGCTATAATAATTATATTTATATACTTCCTTCAATAATATATTTAAATAAGAGTGTTGTCTCCAAGGGAGAAAACCTCAATTATATTTGTTTTATGGTTTTAATGCCTAAGGGGATGTATTGTGGGGTAAAACTCACAATATAGGCATTAATTAATTGTTTCTTATTTTTTTATTATTCACTCCATATAAATGTTGCATATGTAAACAATTAGTTAAGTCGCATGTGAGGGTATGAAAATTCAATGAATGGTGATGCGGTTAAGTGAATTGCCTATATTCAATTATTAAATCAGAATCGATTTCTCTAATTTTTTCTGATAAATAATCTATTAATTTTGTCATGTTTTCTGATGATTTAGCGAATAAATAAATGTTTTCGGTTTTTGGAATGACATCTTCAATAGGTTTTGATTCCAGTGGACGAAATACAGGTTTATAACCTTTGCAGTAGCCAAATTCTGTTTTGGTATATTTTAATTCGTCAATTTTTTTGTATGTTCCTTTTTTAATAATTTTTATGTTGTCAAATTTAATGTCAAGTGCACCCACATATTTAACATAAACAATCATTTTTCCATTATCTTCATTTCTAAGGCTATAATCAGTTGTTATCTTGTTTATTTCATTAATTAATTCATTAATTGTTTTGTCTAGGTCTTGTTCATTTTCAACTTGCAGGTGGAAAAAAGTAAGGTCATGAACAATGTCTTCATGAAATACTGGTGTTGCATTAAAAAGAATATGTGATGATGATTTTGCAACTGTATGTGCATATTTAAGTATTATGTTGTTGACATCAGAAATCTTTTCAGTATCCATAATTACAATTGAAAATTTTTTTGTAATAGA
>AUXO010284518.1_pt1 | contig 12176 bp, 7 predicted proteins | sample 768731 | NCBI WGS metagenome assembly AUXO01 (sample SAMN02715735, study PRJNA202380) | gut metagenome | biome: sheep rumen | host: Ovis aries | place: New Zealand: Palmerston North | reverse complement strand
TTTCTTTTCAAATCTATTAATTTGAGCTTCCATATCTTGAACTTTTTGAACATCTAATTGTTCTCCAGTTTCTTCAGCTTTCTTCTTTAATTCAGGTAAAGTCTTAGTTTTTAATTCTTCTAATTTTCTTTCACCTGCAATGATATATAAAGATAATTCTTTAAAATAATCTAAATTTTTTTCATATAATTCATCAAATACACTAATATCTTTCAATAATTGAATTCTATTTTTATCAAGACCTTTTTCAATAGTATCAATATTAGTCTCAATTTTACTATATTTTGCAATTATTGTATTTATTTCTTTTTTTGCATTACCAAAAATCTTTCCTAAAAATCCTTTTGGAGCAGATCCATCAATAGATGCATCAAAGCTCTTAATTTGACCAACTAAATTAGCAAGTAAATCACCAACATCTCCTGTATTTCTTGTTTTAACATCTTCTAATATTGAATCAGAAAATTCTGAAATTTTACTTTGAGCTGCTGAACCATATTGAAGAATTTGAGTTGAATCAAAAACATCAATTTTTTCGTTAAACTCGTCAACTGCTTTTTTCTCTTCATCAGTTAATTCATCATAATTTAAACTTTTTTCTATTTTTTCATTAGTAATTTTTGTACCTGTAGTTACTAATTCTTCTACTTTTTCATCTTCTTTTGCTGGTACTTTTAATTCTAATTCTGCCATATTATATAACCTCCTAATTTTTCAAATAATCTATTAACTTATTATAATAGTCCATTTTTAAACTACTGACAGTACTATTAATTGTTTTTGGAATAGCAATTCCAACTTTAGAAACATCATAATTACCACCAGTTATACCAGTTCTAAATCCATAACGTTCCCAAGCAATTTGTTGAATTTCATCATCTTGCAATGCCTTATATAATTCCTTACCATTTTCTGTAAATGCAGCAAAACAGTGACTATTCCAAATAGTTGGTTTTGGATATAAAACTACAATATCATCTTTTACTTGTTCAAAACCTGTAGGATTTGAATTAGCAAAATCAATTAAACTTTTTTCATAATCAACAATCATAGGCTCTCCACCCATTCCTGTTTTTAAATATCTTTCAAACAAATCAGCAGGAGTATTATTCATATAACCTGATTTTCTATAAAATTGTTTAAGTTTTTCCAAATTTTCATCCAAACCTTCATCAGTAATTTGACCATGTCCTAATATAGATAAAAGTAATCCATAATAAGTAGCACCAGGAGATGATGAAACAGGATCAGTTGATGCAATATTTATATTACCATATAAATCAGTTAAACCAATATCAGCCCAACTCTTACCTTCAAGAATATAATTAATTAATTTATCCATATCAGTAATATAATAAACACCATCAGTTTGTGTAACAATACCTTCATTAATTAATTTTTCTGCAACTTCTTTCCAAGAATAAATAACAATTGGAGTATTAAGAGTTAAGCCACCTTCTAAAACATCATATCTATCACTTTCACCAAGTTCTTTATTTGGCCATAACTTATAATAATCATAGAATCTTTGATCTGATGTAAACAAAGCATCATACTTTGAAACACCTTCAGTGTTAATAGTAATTTCTTCACCATTATTAATTCTATTTATAATTGATTGATTACCAAACTTAACAGATTCTCTTATAAGTGGTTGAACAACAGTTTTTCCATTACTCCAGTTATCATAAACAACTTCTAACTTATATTTTTTCTTTAAAATTTTAATAACATCTTCATCAGCAATAAAATCTTCTTTTCCACCACCTGTTGCAACATAAATAGTCTTATAACTTCCACTTCCAAAGTTTTCATCATTTCCACTAAATATTTTAATACAAATTACAGAAATAATAAGTACCAAGAATATTACAATTCCAATAATTCTTTTCTTATTCATCACTATCCACCTCTACCTTCAATGAATCCTTATCTAAACCATCAGATTTTAACATAGAATTTAAAACTTTAATTTCAACATTAGCATCAGTCATATCTGATTCATATAAATTATTTAAAAATTTCTTAAATACATCATTTATTTCAGTCAACATATTTTGCGTATTTTCACTAAATTTTTTAGTTTCTTTAGAAGAAATTTTTTGATTTTCTATCTCATCATATCTATCTACTAATTTAACTGTAACTGGTAAATAATAATCAAAGAAATTTTTAAGCTTTTTCTTTTTATCAGGATTTTTCTCAATCGTTTTAATAATCTTATTAACAGAATCATTTATTTCTTTTAAATTCTTTTTAATTTCTTCATCTTCTATCATAGGAACCATATCTAAAATATGTTTGTTCTGTTTCTTAGCATTTTCAAGAACTTGATATAAATCAAAATTAGTCTCTTTCAAAGTAGAAACAACTTTATCACTTTTAAATACTAACTCCCCTGCAACAAATGCAGCAGCACCAATTGCAAGTGATGGAGCAAGAGGAACAGCAAGTGCCAAATAAGGTACCGCAAAGAATGTTCCACCTACAACAGCAGATACTATCTCACTATTTTTCATAACATCCCCCTAATTGTAACCTCTAACTTCTTTAAACGCTCTAAGTAAATTAGTTTTACCATCAAATACTTTAGCATTTGTTAATTCAGCTATTTCTTCCAATTCATCTTCTCTGGCAGAACCAAAAGTAATACTATAAACCGGAATAGTAGAATTCATTTTAGTGTAATTATTTTTAAAACCACTAAATGTACCAACATTTATAGCTCCATCAGTCATTGCAATAATAGTTTTAGTATAAGAATCATCTTCATCTTTTAATATATCTAATCCTTTATCAATAGCATCATATAAAGCAGTTGAACCACCAGGCTGAGATGATTTAATATTGCTAATCAACTTTTCAGTTTGATAACCATTATCAGTTGTCCAAACATCTCTTACACGAGAATTAAATGTAATTACTGTAATTTTATCTTTTTCAGAAAATTGTAACTTATCTTTACTAGCTTCTTGATAATCTAAAATGTTATTCATAGCATTAACTAATTCACTATATCCATTTCCTGACATACTTCCAGAATAATCAAGACAAAATACTACATGAGTTGGCTTTCTTAACTTCTCAATATAAACATTTATTGCAGAAGTGATAACTTTTTTTGAAGGAAACTTAGTAACATTTAAATATTTACTTGTATCAATTCCCCAATCTTTATTAAATACCTTCTTATTTGAATTAGAATTAATACCACCATACCAAGTTCTAACACCATTGTTTTCTAACATTTTTTGACCATCTGTACTTAATAAATAACCTTGAATATCTAAAAATAATTCTTCTTTTTCAGCACTATTATTAATAAATGCAAATGTTGAATCATTAATAGCAACACCATCATTAGGATAAATTAAATATAAAGGCTCTTTTTTCTTTGAAACTAATTCTTTATTTATATCAATTAATGATGATTCAGCAGCAATAACCGCTTCATACTCATCACTATTTAAAAACATCTGTTCTAAGAAATTATCATCACCACTGACTCTTTCAACACCAGAAAATAAACTAATTAAATTATTTTGTAATTCTTCATTATTAATCATATCCTCAGTTAAAACTTCAGGATTTCCAGCAAGTGAAGATAAAAAACCTAAATAAGCTGTTGCTCCTGTATTAGTTTGAGTAACAGAAGACATAACATACTTAATTTTTTTCTCTTTAATAATATTTAAAATTGTATCATTTGAAACATTTCCAGAAGTTAATCCTAATTCTTCTGCTTTAGATTTTTTTATTCCAAAAACAACAGGACTTATACTAATAGATTTTGAATCACTTGTTAAATAAGTATTATCTAACATATACAACCACATAGAATTAGAAATCCATACAGCATCATAATTCGAAGATTGTGTATTTAACTCATCAACGATTTCCAAATCACCCATATAATCGAAATGAACTTTTTTTCCAATACTCTTAGCATATTTTACAACTTCATCTTCTACTGCCTGATTTTCATAAGATGATAATACATACAAAGTATCTGAATCACTTACAACATTTCGTTCAGTATTATATAAGTCATTAATATTATTTCCTATTCCAGCAAAAATTTTTGAAAAACAGAACACTACTATTCCAATTATAATAAAAGCAATAAAACCATTATTTTTCTTTTTCATATCATCAATCCCTTTACTAACTACAATTATTATATCATCAATAAGTATTAATGAAAAGGTCAAAAAAATAAAAAAAGCCAATGCCTAAGCATTGACAAAATTAAATAATTAATTTATTTTTTTTAAATATAAATATGATATAGAAATACTAAATAAACTAATAAATAATAAAACTATTGAACAATAAATATTATCTCCAGTAACAACTCCGCTTGTCTTTTCTAAAGTTGTTGTAGAATTATTACTATCAGTATTTTTTGTATTATCAGTATCATTATTATCTTCAACTACATCAATTGGCTCATCAATAATTTCTTCTTTCTTTTCATTAACAGTAACTGTTATTGTTACTGGTTCAACATTTTCTACAACAGATACAATTTTTACAGTTGTACTACCTTCTTTTAAACCAGTAAAATTTCCATCTTCATCAACTGAAACTATTGATTCATCATCTACCAAATAAATAACTTCCTTAGAATCATTGGTATCTTCATCAAAATATCTAATATTAACTCTTCCTGTATCTTCTACAGATAATTCTAAATCATCAGCCTCAATACCAATTAATCTAGACCAAACTTTAACAGGGATAACTTTAGTAACATTTCCTGCTTTTAATGTAACATTAGCATATCCAGCACCTATACCATAAATAAATACGTTTCCAAATTCATCAATAGTAGCATAACAAACATCATTATTACTACTTGCAACAGTTAAAGTTTTATTAGTTGCTTCAAAAGGATCAATTGTATAATCAACTATTGCAGCAGTTCCTTTAATAACAACATAACTATCTTTTGAAGTATAAATTTTTTCAACTGGAACAACCACATTTATAACTATGCTATCACTTACTTCACCATTTTTTGCTGTAATAACTACTTTTCCAGAAGAAATAGCATTAACAACTCCATTTTCATCTATACTAGCAATTGACTCATCACTTGTACTCCAAATAACTTTATTATCAGTAGTATTTTCTGGTTTTATTGTAGCAGTTAATTTCTTATTTGTATCAACATTCATTTCTATATTATCATTAGAATCAATTTCTATTGAACTAGAATTAACTTTACTTACTCTAACAATTATACTTGAAGTAATAGAAGTTCCATCAACACTTACTGTAATAGTAGTTTCACCTGGAGCAATTCCTCTAACATTGCCATTTTCATCTACAGTAGCAACTAATTTATTACTTGAATTAAAACTAACTTTATAATCATCAGTTGTATCTATAGGTTCTGGTATTACATTAATTGATTTAACCTCACCAGGTAAGATTGAAAAATCTTGTCCAATAGTAATATTTTCTAAAGGAGAAACTACAACAACATTAGAAGTTACACTATATTCTCCAAATTTAGCAGTAATTTTTGCAGTACCATTTTTTACAGCAGAAATAATACCATCAGAAACATCAACTACATCACTATTGCTTTCCCAAACAATTTTTCCATCATCAGTTGTATCATCACCATCAACCTCAGTCAATAAAGTAGCAACTAATTCATAACTTGTATTACGATTTAATTTTACATTTTTACTATTGATTTTTATTCCTTTTACATGATTTGTTACATTTACTTCACAACTTACTGGACTAACACCAGTTAATACTTCACCATTTGAATATGCAACTGCTGTAATCTTTGCAGTACCATAAGAAACAGCTGATATTTTACCATTTTCTACAGTAACAATACTATCATCACTTGATGACCAATTAATAAATACATTACTAGTAGTATAATTTTCAGGATCATAAGATACATTTAAAGTATCACTTTTTCCCTTTGTCAATTCAATATTAGTTTTATCTAAACTAATCTTAGTTAATTCTGCAGTAACAGTTATTTTATATGATGCTTTTATATCTGAATTTTCTTTAGAAACGGCATATACTAAACAATCACCAACTCCAACACCAGTAACAACACCATTTGAATCAACAACTGCAATATTCTCATTATCTGAATACCAAACTAAATCCTTATTATCAGTTGTATCAACAGGACTATATTTAGGAATCAAAGTTGTTTTTTCAGATATTCCTATTGAAGTTTTATCACTACTCAAACTAATAGAATCAAGTGGTTTAGCAAACTTAATTGTCTTACTATCACCTACTGCAACAAGATTATTATATTTCTTATCCTTTGCAGGATTAACTCTTAAAACAATTTTTGTTGAACTATCAGTAGCCTCTTTAACAGTAAAAGTAACTGTAGAAAAAATGCCTTCATTTCTAACACCACCAGATAATATTGCATAAGCAATTCTACCTTGAGTATCAGGTTCTTGAGCATCAGCAGTATTCATATAGTCACTATTATCACTATCAACAACATTTGAAACATCAGTTGTAAGAATACTTGAATCATATTCAAGAGCAACGCTAGTAGCATCTACATTACTGTTAACATTAGATACACCAAGTTCAATTACAACTTTATCACCAGGCTTATAATACTCACTATCAGAAATAATATTTAAATAATATTTAATATCAACATCCTCTGCATAAGCAAAGTTAGGAATTAATAAAACTGACATCAATAATATAAATAAACCTGCAATAATACTTTGTCTTTTCATTTTTTACCTCCTTATAATATTTTCATAACAAATCATAGACAGCAAAAATCACTATCTAGTTCACTATTGTATGACAAAAAAATATCTTTGTCATCAAAAAAATAAAAAAGAGTGAAAAAATCACTCTAATATGTATTATTCAAAAGTTTTTAATAACAATAATTTTACATCAACAATATCAATAATTCCATTTTCATCCATATCCATCAACTCAAAATCATCAATATCATGTTCATTAAATGTTTCAAGTAATAATAATTTTGTATCAACAATATCTATTTCTTTATCAAAATTTAAATCACCTTTAAGAATATCAACATCTTCATTTTTATTAATAATAATTTTAGCACTTTTAATACCATTATTATCAATATAATTATTATTATCATTATATTTAACAAATACTTCTAATTCACCAACATTTGATAAAGATGGTTTTTTAGTTGACCAATTAACACTATCAGTACTATATAAAACATCATCACTGTTTACACTAATAGTATGACTCTTTCCATCAAATGTAGAAGTACTACCAGTTACAATTAAAGTATTTCTTTCTGTTTTATAAATATTTGATTCTATACAACCTTTTTTACTATTATAAACATCATTTTCAACTGCATAGTAACATACCTTATAATCACCAGAATTTATTACAGTTGGAATAGTGTTTTTACCATAAGTTGAATAATTACTATCATTTAATTCAATACTGGTTGAATAATAAATTGACTGATTTCCATCATTAGAAATACTTATTAATTCCTGACTAGAACCATTATAAAATAACTCTCTTGATTCAACATTCACAATACTCTCATTTTTTGGAACTCCACTAATAGAAAGATCATAAGTAAAAGTTCTATTATTTTTAGCATCTTTAATAGTTAATGTAGTTCTACCATTTCTTTTTAAAGTTAACTTATTTGTAGAATAGTCAAAAGAGGCAAATTCATCATCAACAATAATATCTAACTTTCCAATTGTTGTAGCATTTGAAACATCAGGTAAAAAAATAAAATAAAACTCTTTCGAATCCTCTAATTCATATACTTTCTTTCCTGATGAAATACTATAGCTATAACTATAACCCGCTTTAGATGAAGTACTATACCAAATATCAATTGTATTATAGTCAATTTGAGTAGCATTAAATAAATTAGTCGTATATTGAATACTAACTGCACTATTATCACTATTCTTAACAATACCAGTTATTTTAACGCTAATATTAGTATTATCATAAAATTTATGCATTGAATTAGAAGCTAAGCTAATAACTTCAGCAGGTAAATCAAATGATAAACCATAATAACAAGTTGGATAAGTTAAATAATTAACTTCATATGTTTTATTATTATAAATAACATATACCTTTGTATTAGAAGTAATTGAATATCTACTAGGATTTAATTTTACACTCCATTGCTCAGTTGAATCTAGATTTTCAATAGGAGCATATCCAACATTAGGCCATGCATAATAATCATAATCTCCAGTTGTATAATTTCCCCAATCAAGTTGTAAATTACTATATACACCAACATTGCCAACACTTGCTTTAGACGATGCAGGATTTAATACATTTAATCTATGTCCAACTCCATCAGACATATTACCCTTATCAGATACATAACCACTTGGAGTATATACTAAACTCATTCCCATAAATAAATTTCCATTACCACAACCATAAGCTGCATCTTTTAAAAATCCATCAGGTAAATCTTGCAATAAATCTCCATAATCCCTTACAGGATAATGAGTAAGTGTTCCTAGTTTCTTTAAAACATAAGCACATCTTTGATTCTTATAACTAGAAGATAAATCTAAAGATACAGGTGCAACACCATATTGCCATCTAAAATAATTAACTTGTTTTATTGTTTCTTTTTGAATATCTTCAGATAAAGAACCTTCAAAATTTTTTTCATAATCCGGCTGTTCTTTATACAAAGTATAAGAATTACCAATAGTAGAATATGCTTCATTATATTTTGATATTATTTCCTCTTTACTTCTAGAATAAGTTTTACTATCTTTATCTGTTAAACTCAATGCAGAAACATCAATAAAAGAAAAAATTACAAATATAAAACAAAAATAAATAAACAATCTTTTCATAACTCAAACCTCCAATAAAATCATAAAATTAAAAATACTTATAGTCAATAATTAGCCATTATTTTTTAGTAAAAACTTTAGGGCTATCAGAATCACTAGATGCAATGTCTATTACACTATTTAAAAATGAATTAAAATTTTCTTGATACATTAATAAAACATTCTTAACTCTATTTTCTACATCAGAAACTTCCAATCCTAAAAAATTAGCAATTGATTCAATACTAAAATACTTATTATCAACATATCCCAATCTTAAAGAAATTATAATAGCATCTTTAGAACCTAACCTAGAAACCATTTCATTAAATGTTGGTGTTTTTAATAATTCAAGCATTCTAATACAATCATCTTTACTTAAATCATTAGATTGAGAAGTACTTACTACTTCTGTAGCCTCATCATTAGGTTGAGAAGTACTTACTACTTCTATAGCCTCATCATCAGATTGTGTCTTATCATCATCAATACTATCACTTTTATTATCTTCAACTTCAAGAGATACAGTTTCATGCATTGGTTTTGGAGTAGTATCTACCGAAGTTTTTGAAATTGCAAAATCATCTTTTACACTAGAATTATCTTCATTACTTTTTTTCTTTTTTCTTCCCCTTCTTGGTTTTTCACCATCAGATAAATACAAACTTTTAACCATACTTCTAATTCTAGGTATTAATGTACCATGAAATTTTGTATTATCCTCTTTATTCAATTTTTGAGAGCAATCAAATGTCTTACCATATTTTTTTTCAAGTAATGCTCTATCATCTTCGTCTAACATTTGAATAACTCTATCAATATCCTCACGTGAAAACTCACTCAAATACTCATATATCGAATTATATTTACTTTTTCTTCCCATTGAAGCATCCTCCTCATTTATTATCTCTTCATTACAATCTTCATCTATATTTTTTATAACACCTTCCCTATATTTGCGAATCCTAACAGATGCAGCATCAGGATTAGACATATAAACAGCAAAATCATCAACACATCTATGATGTCTTATCTTATCAAGTGCTCTTTTTTCTATCTGTCTAATTCTTTCTCTAGTAACATTTAGTTGAGAACCAACTTCTTCCAAACTACGAGGTCCATAACCATCTAATCCAAACCTTAATGTTAATACAACTATTTCATTTTCCTTCAACTTACATTTTTTAAATAAATTCATTATTTCTTGATTTAACATAGAACTCAATACTAAATCATCAGGTGAAGCTGCCTTAGATGGAACAAAATCACCAAATTCAGTATCACCATCATCAGAAATTACAGAATTAAGACTCGCTGTATCTAAACAAAATGTCTGTAAACTTCTAACAGTAGAAATTGATACTCCCATTCTTTCAGCAATTTCACCCTCAGTGGGTTTTCTAAATAACTCACTCTCTAATAAAGTGACAATACTTCTAAATTTATTTATTTTTTCTTGAACATGAACAGGATATCTAACAGATTTTGATTTATCATAAATAGCTCTAGAAATTGTTTGTCTTATCCACCAAGTTGCATATGTAGAAAATTTAAAACCTCTAGATACATCATACATATCAACTGCTTTCATTAACCCAAGATTACCTTCTTGAATTAAATCTTGAAAACTTAATCCACGACCAACATAACGTTTTGCAACACTAACAACTAATCTTAAATTACACTCAATAAATCTGTTTTTAGCAGACAAATCTCCATTTGAAATTTTATTAGCCAAATCTTTTTCTTCATCAACAGTTAAAAGTGGATATTTACTAATCTCATTTAAATAAATCTTAACTGAATCAGGACAATAATCATTTGAAATGTCAGAATCTATTTGATTATCAAAATCATTAATTAAATCAATAGTTTCCAATAATGAAACTAAAACCTCATTATCATAAAAAAAATCTGAATAACTTTTATTAGGGTAATGTTCTTTAAAATATTTATAAATAATATCTAAAGAATTTTTAAATGAATCAGAAGATTTTAATAATTCAATAAAAATATCTATATTAAAACAATAATCATAATTTTTAAAAAAAATATTTAATTTATTAAAAGAATCAACACAACATTTAAAATCAGTAGAATTACTAAAATATTTTTTTATAAAACAAGTAATGATATTTATAGGATTAGTATTTAATTCTTTTATAACAAATTCATCTATACTTTTCTTTATTTGTTTTTTTATATATTCAACATATTTTATTTTACCATCATAACTATCAATAGATTTTTTTATTTCATTGATTGAAACTTCAAAAAAATCCAATTCTAAAAAATTATAATTTTCTTGTAAAGAAGAAATTGAAGGAAATATTTCATTATAAATAACTGATGGATTATTATTTTTAATAAAATTTATATCTATCATTAATATTCCCTCCAATTTGCACTAAATTTATAATAACATAAAAAAAAGATTATCAACAAATATTTGTTGATAATCTTAAAATTATTCACTTATTTTTTCAACTTCAGGATATTCTTTACCTTTTAAATCAACTAATGTTTTCTTTAAAACTAAGTTACTTGCAAGTTTACCAGTATTAGAATCTGAAACTCTTTCAGTCTTTTCAATAGCCTCTAATAAATCAAAACCATCAATTACTTTTCCAAAAGCAGCATAAGCTCCATCTAAACTTTTAGCATCATCAATACAAATAAAGAATTGACTTCCAGCAGAATCCATATCTTGACTTCTTGCCATAGATACAACATATTTTTCATGGGATAGATTATTTTCAAAACCATTTTGAGTAAATTCACCCTTAATACTATACCCAGGTCCACCTGAACCAATACCATCAGGATCTCCACCTTGTAATACAAATCCAGGTACTAATCTATGGAATGAATTGTTATCATAAAATCCACTTTTAATTAATGATATAAAATTATTTACAGTATTAGGTGCAACCTCAGGATATAATTCCATAACAACACTACCATAATCTTCTATATACATAGCAACAACAGGATTTTCAGTATCATATTTTAAACTAGTCTCATTACCATCAACATTATAATCAATTCCTAATAAATTTTCTTCAAACATTTTATCCTCCTTTTGTGGTACTAGAATTGCAATCACAATCAAAGCAACTAATAAAATTATACCACATATAATTAATATATTTTTCTTACTCATAACTATTTCCTTTCTATAATATCTCTTGCAGCAACAAGTCCAGTTGCAGCAGCAGTAACAATATTTCCAGCCTTACCTGCGCCATCACCAACAAAATAAACATTTGCATTTTCTAATTTAAATTTATTATTTGTTTCAATTTCATTACTAAAGAATTT
>AUXO014814352.1_pt1 | contig 12177 bp, 11 predicted proteins | sample 768731 | NCBI WGS metagenome assembly AUXO01 (sample SAMN02715735, study PRJNA202380) | gut metagenome | biome: sheep rumen | host: Ovis aries | place: New Zealand: Palmerston North | reverse complement strand
GGCCATTTGATTCCTATTGTTGGATCATTCCAGAGAATTCCTCCCTCTGATTCGGGATCATAAAAATCTGTACATTTATAGACGAACTCTGCATAGTCGGACAAGACCAAAAATCCATGTGCAAACCCCTCTGGAACATAGAACAGATTCTTTTTGGTTTCATCTAAAATAACACTCGTCCATTTGCTGAAAGTAGGAGAGTTCGGTCTGCAGTCTACAGCAACATCAAAGATTTTTCCTTTGGTTACACGAATTAGTTTCGCTTGTGGATGCCTTATTTGAAAGTGCAATCCACGCAGTACCCCTTTGGAGCTCATGCTCTCATTGTCCTGTACGAACTCCTTATTAATCCCCGCTTCCACAAAGAGATCTTTCTGGTAAGTTTCAATAAAATATCCTCTGGAATCGAAATGGATTGTTGGCTGGATCTCTATAACATCCGGGATATCTGTTTTAATAAACTCAAACTGTTTCATAAATATCCTTTCGCATATATCATACTCATATATTTCATGTTACTCAAATCACTCTGGTTTATAATCTTGAAATTTTTTGGATATTGTTATACCTATTCATTTATTTCTTTTGTATATAACAATTAATTTGCTTGTAGAGATTAAAGAGCTTTCGTTTAATTCTTAAAATAAGATTTTTTTCCGGATACGCTAATACATAATAGTCATAATTATTTTCAAAGGAAACTAAGTCCATTTTTCTAGCTAAAAGGAGTGCTTCTTTATACTGGTTTTGAAGTTTTGCACCTCTCAATGTATTAAATGCTTGATTTCTCTTTTGACATACAAGTAAATCCCATTGTGCAGATCTTAAAAACTCTAAAAGAGCCAAACCACATAATTGATTATTTCCATGCTTTTTATAAAAATACATCCTCTCCATTTGAGCATCGTATTCATCAAAACGCTTATCTAAATCTAAATTCTGTGTTATTCCAGCATCATTCATGTAGTAAAAATATAGAGGTTCATCAAAAACAACAACACGTTCACATTCGTAATACAATTTATAACTAACATATTCATCTTCAAATAAGCGACCTTCTGGAAATTGAATATCATCAAACAATGACTTGCTAAATAAGTGCCCGCAAGTAGTCACATAATTTGCAACATTTGGGTTGTTAAAAAAGCCTAGCTGTACTTCAGTTCCATTTAATACTTGATAGTTAGAAATATCGATTTCAGCAAATAAATTAATCTCTTCCTCTCTTTTGAATCTCTTCATGGAGCTGATAACAGCCTGAGCATTAAACTTTTCAAGCAATGATAGTTCTATTTCTAGGGTTTTGAAATGTATTAAATCATCAGAATCAACAAACAATACATATTCTCCTGTTGCGACTTTAAGTCCGTCATTTCGCGCAGAAGAAAGCCCTCCATTTTGTTTGTGAACCACTAAGACGTTATTGTGTGTGTGTGCATAATCATCGCATATTTCAGATGATCTATCTGTGGATCCATCATCAACCAAAATAATTTCGTAATCTATATACGATTGATCTAACACGCTATCAACGCAGCGTTCTAGATATTTCTCAACTTGATATACAGGAATAATAACACTAACCTTTGTCATGGCCACACTTAATCCTTCTTTTGATTGAATCATATTGTTTCTGACCTAGTAATCGAATTAATACCCGATTGGGATAGTGCTTCCAATAGTCAATTTTTGCGTTTCGCAGTGCTTTTTTATGTTGTTCGTGATAATTACGGTCATCATCTGACATCCAACTAGAATCAAACCAATGAATAGATATAGTCTTGAGAGACTTCGTATATTTTCCGGTTTCATAATCAATTGGGCACATATAAATAGATGGTAATATTAAAATTCCATCATCAAGGTATTGCATTTTATTGTTTTTAATGAGCCCATGCTTAACAAAAGTTCGTGTATTGATCGATGGGCACGTCTCTTGATTCAAAGAACCATCTTTCATTATGAATACTATATCTTTGTATTCATTCATCATCTCTCGAAGGATGTCTAGCCCTTTTTCTGCACCAAATCCTAATCCAGTTGCTATATAGTTTGCATTTTCAAAGCCAAAGAAAGCCCTATTATTCAATAAAAAATCTATTTTTTTTATTAATTCTACATCGGTATCAAAATAGATTCCGCCGTTTTCATAAACCACTTTTAGTCTCACATAATCTGTAACAAAAGCCCATTTATGTCTCTCATAGGCTTGTTGAACGTACGTTGGACAAAGTGAAATATCAATATTATTATCGTTCCACTCGATAATATCATAATTGGGGCAATACTTTTTCCAACTGTTGATACATTTAATAACAGTCTTTGGTTTCTCGTTTCCGCCAAACCAACAATAATGTATGGTTTTAGGAATCATTTTGTCTTCCTCTTATGGTTTTCTAACCATTCAACTACGTGCTCTTCTAAAGGATATACCACACTGTTAATATATTGTCTTTGATTCTTGGTAACAATAGCTTTATTGGAATAATGCTTCCACCACCTAGCTGCGATCTTTTGAATGCTCTTTGAGAATTTAGGATGAGTTTTTTTTCTGCTGTGATATTCACAAGCTAAATCATATATAAAGGGAGAATAAAATCGATCAAATAGTTGATTCATATTGTGATCAGCAAAAAACTTTAACTGCTCACTTCTAGCCCACGCATAGTCTAATGCTTTTTTTTCACTCCAACCACTTTTTGTTGTACTTTCCTGATTTGCCCGATAAAAATACAGATATTCCGACAAACAAATGATTATTTCTGCATCGCATAACCATTGAACCACAATAGCATTATCTTCATAAACTCGTCCATCTGCAAAAGGATGATTTTTAACAATCTGTGCCGGCAATAATTTTCCCCAATTAGTCCAGCACACATACGGTTTATCAAACAATTGAAGTAAACCTGTTTCATTAGGCTTAAATTCTTCGTAGCGTGATACTCTAGCTATATTATCGAATTGAAAGTTTACTGTTTTACCCTCAACAATTCTGCAAGTACTAATGGTATTCTGTCTATTGCTTAATGCGTTATAAAGCAATTCTAACATTTGGGGATGAATTACATCATCTGAATCCACAAAACAAATATACCGTCCTATCGATTGGCTAACAGCACGATTACGAGCAGTAGCCTGCCCGGTATTGCTTTGGTGGACAACTGTTATTCTATTGTCATTTTGGGCATAATTATCGCAGATTGCACCACTTTGATCTTGACTTCCATCGTCAATGAGAATTAGTTCAAAATCAGTAAATGTCTGGGATAGAATACTATCAATACATTTACTTATATATAGTTCAACGTTATATACGGGTACGACCACACTAATTTCAGGCATAAACTCACCAATATTTTATCATGTAATATTATGACTCTAATATATTACGTGACTGACTTCTTATCTGCTGCCAATTAATACGGAATCGTGAAGACGTATGCTTCCCCAATATTGAGGTAGCCAAACCAGTTCATTCTCTTCGTCTATAGTTTCAATAATTTCAAACACAAACCCAGGGTAAACACCATTTATGTATTCTTCGTTGCCAAATTGATTGTAAATATATGCCACTAAATCCACATAGTATTTCCCCACAATACAGTGTGTGGTATCAAATCTCACTGATATTTTTTTCTCACCTTCCGAAAGATCGAAGGGTTTATTTAAGAAGGAGGTTCCTGATGTCACTCCATTTTGGTATCTGACTTCAAATCGCAGCTTGAGCTTTTCTAAAGGTGTAGTTGCCTGCAATGAGATTTCCATATCGATTCTGCTGGCGGAATCAATCTTCATGTCTGCAGAATTCAATATTCTTAATGACTTGAAAAGTACTTTCCCTTTTGCATTTCTGTTTAACTGCACAGGCTGTAAGAAATCATAATATGTACTCATGACACCTGTAGTGCCAAGATAGATCTCTATCGCTTCTTCCACGTCCCCGTCAAAGATAATCTTACCTTTATCTAGAACAATACACCGATCACATAACTGCCTGATCGTATTCATGTTATGTGAAACATAGAGTACAGTTCTGCCCTCTCTATTAGCAGCTTCTCTCATCTTTGTAAGACACTTCTTCTGGAATGCCATATCGCCTACAGCCAGCACTTCATCCATGATCATGATTTCACTATCCAAGTGTGCTGCTACAGAGAATGCAAGTTTCACGTACATACCGGATGAATATCTTTTTACAGGAGTATCAATAAACTCTCTGACCTCGGAGAATTCAATAATATCCTCCATCTTGGCATCGATCTCTGCTTTGGTCATACCAAGAATCGCACCGTTCATGTATATATTCTCTCTGCCTGTCATCTCACCGTTAAAACCGGTGCCTACTTCCAGCATCGATGCTACTCTTCCATAGATATCAATTTCTCCGTCTGTCGGTGCAGTAACTTTGGATAATAGTTTTAACATGGTACTCTTACCGGCACCGTTAGCACCGATAATACCTAAAGCTTCTCCCTGATAGACAGTTAAATCAATGCCATTTAAAGCCATGAATGTCTGCCCTACCAGTCTCTGATCCTGGCCAATCTTTGTGTTGGGATCTTCTTTTCCTCTAACTCTTGCCCACCATGACTGCAGATCTCCCTGAAGTGTACCTCCTCCGATCTGCCCGAGTTTATACATCTTCTTAACACCGGAGAGTTTAATGGCTAATTGTCTGTTATTCTCACTCATATACTCTCCTATACTGTATCCATAAAGGTCTTTTCTACATGGTTAAAGATCATAATTCCTAATACTACGACAAAAATGGTGATGATCCAGGATAATACTAAATACTGTGGTATAACAGTTCCCTGACCAAGTACAGCATACCGGAACAGTTCTGCCGGCATCGTCACCGGATTGATCATGACAATAGTTTTCAGCAAGCCATCACCGATCTCTGATAACGGATAAACAATAGGTGTACCATACATCCAAAGCTGCACACCAAAAGATACCAGAATACCGAGATCACGATATTTAGTAGTTAGACTGGAAATGATAATACCAAAGCCCATACCCATAATACCTAAATGAATCAAGATCACAGGAATTAAGAGGAAGTATAGCCAGTTCGGAGATACCATCCCTTGCATAACATAATAAGCAAGGAAGATACCAACCATAAGCATCTGAATACAGAACTGAATCGCTGCAGACAGGATATTCGATATGGGTACTGTTAGTCGTGGAAAGTATACTTTCCCGAAGACACCAGCATTGGATGTAAATGTATGTGCATTTCTGTTAATACTGTCTGCGAAGAACGCCCAAATGGCTGTGCTTGTCAAGTAAAACAGGATATGTGGTATACCATTTGTGTCAATCTTGGCAATATTACCAAATACTACGGTATACATAACACTGGTTAAAAAGGGGTTTAAGAATAACCAGGCCGGGCCAAGGATTGTCTGTTTATATCGTAGAGCAAATGTTCTTTTGGTGAAGAGCACGATTAAATCGCGGTATTGCCATACCTCTTTTAAATTTAACTCAAACCACTTCTTTTTAGAGGTGATATGAGTGTGATAAACTCGTCCTCTTTTTTCGCTCATCTTAATATCTACTGGTTGATGTACTCTGTGTATGTATCTTCAATCAATTTTATCATTTGTGTTAAACGGTTGATCGTATCCTCATTTCTCTTAATTGTTGCTACGTATAGCTGTCTTTGATAACGCCGTTTTCTATAATTACAGAATTTTCTTGCACTGCCCTGTCCGTATACTTTGTCAAAGAAAAGCATAGTCCCATTCATCCTCATACGAAATTGCCTCTCATTGAAAGGTCTTTTGCTTTTTGTACTTCTTCCTTCAAGATGAATGATTTTTGCTTCAGGGCAATTCACTATTTTATATCCCAATTGTGATATACGCCATTGCAGTTCTGCCTCTTCCGCATACATAAAGAAATCCTTGTCGAATCCTTTTACTTGATTAAACAATGATTTAGACATCATCATATCTGCGCCAAATATATAGCCTACAGTTAACGGTTGATTACTATAGTTAAAATCACTTCGCATTTCATTGTTTTTGCTCCGTTTAAGTTTGTTCCTCAGTAGTCCTATATAAGAAGAATTCTTTTTCTCGGAAACAATACTATCAAATTCTTTGCTAAAAGATGGTGTGGCATTCAAGCCGGTCTCATCATATAGATTACCACCAACAACACCTACATCCTGATGTGTTAAAAGGTATTGACGCAAAATACTGATTGCATCATTCATCAGTATTGTGTCGGGATTTAGCAGGAACAGAAAATCACCTTTTGCGTACAGAGCCCCAAGGTTATTTGCTTTACCAAAACCCAAATTCTCATTTGATTCGATCAGTCGAATCCGATTGCCTAATTTCTCTTTTAATATTGGTAATGAATCATCTTGCGAGTCATTGTCTACCACAATGATTTCATATGAGCTATCTTTTGTTTTTTCCTCGATGGATTCCACACAATCAACAATCAAAGAAGCTACTTTGTAGTTTACTATAACGATTGACACATCTGGTTTTTTCATATTCTCTGTCATTTCCTGTATGACCTCATTGACTCTGCACATTTTCTCCTCACCCGCATATAAACATATAAGACTGCATATTTTTTATCAAGAATTTGTTCTACGGACAGGTAATGTTTTACTTTATACCTTTTGAAATCCCCAGAGTGCATTGTCAATTCCTGAAGACCACAGATTCCTTCTGCGTAATGATTAAATTCTGCTCTAGAATTTGCGTTGTATAAAGTCGTATAAATCAGGGATGCAATTCTGCTTAATACGGCTTTTTTCGCGACATAAGTTAATTCTGTACTATTATCCGCAAATTTTAGTAGCTTAGTTTGGTTCAATATATAATCAAGGATTTGTGGTTCTCTTTGATTATTTACACGATAGTATTTATAACCTGTAAATGGTGTACAAACAACGGATTTGCATTGATGATAGATTTCAAGATTAAAGTCAAAATCTTCTTGAGAATGCATGGCTTCATTAAATCTTACTTCCCCTACAGTATCTACCTTGTACATCTTACCGCCGGCCCAACCAAAGGGGTGTGGATTCAGGCAGATCTCTTCCCAGATTGTATTTCCATATAGCTTTTCTTCTGAAAACCCAGAGATAGTTTCAACATTACCGCTAATAACTGCCAAAGATCCAAGGATGGCATCAGCATTATATTTCTCTGCTAATTCTAAATATGTTTTTAAGGTATTAGAGGCAAGTTCATCATCACTGTCGAGAAAAAAAACATAACGACCTGAGACACAATCTAATCCTACATTCCTAGCTGCCGAAACTCCTTTATTGTTTTGATGAATCACTCGAATCCTGCTATCATCTTTAGCATAATCATTGCATCGATTACTACTAGCATCCTTTGAGCCATCATCAATGAGTATCAACTCAAAAGATGGTAGTGTCTGATTTAATACGGACTCAATACACCTATCGATTGTTTGTTCGGCATTGTACACAGGTACAATGATTGATATAATTGGCCGCATTTTTTCCCTATCCTATTCTAAAGACTGTTTAATAGCCTCAAGTTTCTTCATTCCGGTCGATACATCAGGTTCCAAATAAGCGCCTTCAGCCCATTCATTCCATGCGTTAATGAAAATAATTGGCTTGTCACTCTCTCTTGCCCTTTTCACTAAAGACTTCATATACTTCCCGAATTTATCGACCGTAAAACCAATATATACAAGGCCGTTCTTATTGCGAGGTGTGTTATCCCAATCTACAAATGCACCAGGCAGAAACTCCGATGTCCATTCAGTATTCAAAATATTATTCCATGTTGCATCATAGTCATGCTTTATCAGTGCATTTTGTTTCGGTGCAACTTTTGGTGATGGTTTATGACTTTTCCTATAATTTGAAATGTAGTTTTCACCTAGAAGAGTCCTGGCAATAGATACTTTTATTGACCTTGAAGGATGCTCCATTCTTTTAAGATTTCTTCCATAAACAGGCTCAAACCCGATCCTGTAATCGAAAATATCTGCACGATAGAACAAATCAGAATAATACGTTGGAAACTGAAATGCCATGCATAAACCCGGAAAGCCTTCCTCAACTGCACGCTTCCTCCAATATGAAACCATCTGGTAAACATCAATGATTTCTTCCGGCTTGTAAATAATCAACAGCGGTTTGCCATTAACAGTGATGTAACGCTGATCTTTGAAAAATGGCAGCAGATACCTGAAATGTTCTTCCCAATCATCTTTATCACCATAATCCTGTTCCACAATTACTTCACGATTCCCGCCGTCCCAGTTTCTGCTCCAGTTTTCGTTAGCCCAAGAAAAACAAAACGGTAAATCTATATCTTTGTTTTGCAGCATTTGTTCCGCTGGCTTTTCCAGAAGTTTTTTACCTCCTTTAAACCAGTAATGATAATAACAAAAGCCAAAGATTCCGTAATTTTTTGCAAGCTTAGCCTGCCGAATCTTCACCTCATCATCCATTAAATCATAATAATCATTATCCAAAGGGATACGAGGTTGATTATGTCCTTCAAACAGCGGGACCGCCTTTTTAACATTTGTCCATTCCGTAAATCCCTTGCCCCACCACCGATCATTTTCAGGAATCGTATGAAATTGAGGTAAGTAAAAGGGTATTATTTTGGGACCTTTTCCATCCATGATTTCCGCCATTCTTTTACCCTCCTCTTAGCTTTCGAATCACCTTCTTTATTCCGGAAGGTACTAGCCGTTTTATTGCACGCTTTATACGTATAGGTCTCATCTTATTCTGATACCATTTATCGACTTCAGAATAATCCTTCTCCATCATTGTTCTAAACCCATCATAATCCATGGGTTTTTGGCTGGGTTGAATTAGTTGACGATTATATTCTGCAACCCTTTTATATTCCGACGGATATAAAGCCATGTTCTTCCCATATTTATCCATCAGTTCCAAGCCTTTATCTGAGTTGACAATCAATACCGATACACCTTCGTGCCAATCAAGGTAGCTTTGTCCTTCAGCTTTCAATTCCGGATGAACCAGATCAATATTCCAAAAATCACCCATAGTAATATCGCCAGGTCTATTATTACTTGCAAACGGACAGGTATAACAATTCTCCCGGTATGTATATCGATCCAGGAACAATTGATAGTACGATGATTTTTCCGGTTCAAAAAACACAGAATTTTTTCCTTTTCCTGCATCTAGATCCATACGCCCGTAAAGTTTCCAGCCTTCTTTCTTATCCCTGAAAACGAAATCCATAATACGAGCATTCCTGTTTTTTTCCTCAAAGTGAATATAACGATTCAGCAAATCTCTGTTTGGAACACCATGGCATATATTGTCAATTGTATATAAGGTGGAATAATCTTTCCCAAGGTATCCTCTAAGACCATCTACTTGACAGGGAGTACCACTAAACAATACTGTCTTCTCATTTTTCAAATCTTCCAAGACGCTTCTGAAACTCAAACCGATTTCACTTTGAACATATTTAGACCCCTGTAACCGATATAGGTCTTCTTCACGAGTTATCCTGATGTGGTGAGGATAAAAACCATCTTCTTCCCGGCTCATTGTACATCCATATACAACACCGCCATTATTTAAAATACTAGTAGCAAGGCTAGAAAACAAACCGCCTGAAGAAGATTGTCTGACATCGGTATTCTGACTGACCGCCGCATAGACAGTTGCCTTAGATATGTAATCAATACGCTTTTTGTATGAACATACATCGATACACTTTTTACACTCAATACACTTTGAAATATCTACGGAAGGATACAAAAACCCTGCTTTACCAGGTAGTAAACACAGTGCATTGCATGGGCATACATTTTCACATGCACCACAACCACTGCAATTACTATCTTGTGTTAATAGTGCCTCGATGTTCATAGCCACATTATAATAATCACCTATACTTTAGACAAGCAAGCCATTAATTCAAATGGAACTCAAAATATGTGCCATAGAACCCTTAACAATATACATCATTAACTTTTGTTTAAAGGGAATATTCATAATGGAAAACTTCAAGGGTGCCGCCCTTGTTACAGGATCTCTTAGGATACTTTTACAATAATCCATCCTACTCGATGATTGTTCAATATGTTTTCTTTCATTTAACGCAAGAAAAATACAATACCATCTCAAAAGTATCAACTGATTCCCGAAATCATATTCCGTGTTATTCAGAAAGTCATTTTCAGCGTTCTTAATCATTGCCTTGCATGACCCCCATCTATCTTTTCTGAAAGACTTAGAAATAGAAGAAGAATTGTAAAAATAATGATATATGCCCGCACTATCCAGATAATAAAAACTCTCTGATTTCATTACAACAGCAGCGCTGAACAAAACATCCTCACTGTATCTGATATCTTCATGAAAATAGATGTTATTATCTTTTAGCAAGCTCGTTCTGTATAAAGATCCCCATGCACCAACAATTGGTCCCAAAGTTAATGAAGATGTAACCAAAAGACGAGGATATATATATCTAGCAATATCATCTTTAGAATAATACCCACCACGCATTTCTCTTTCATTTTCAAGCATTGTCGGAGATGGTGATGGCATGCCCGGCCAGTTTTCCCGCACAGACCGATATCTCACAAAATCAACGTCATATTGTTCTGCTAGTTGATATAGTTTTCCCAGTCCGTCAAGATCGAGCCAGTCATCACTATCAACAAAAAACAGATATTTCCCAGAAGCTTCTTTGATTCCTGCATTTCTTGCCGAAGCAAGCCCGCCATTCTTTTTATGGATCACTTTTATCCTGCGATCATGCTCTGCATACTGGTCACAGATAAAAGGACATTTATCTGGAGAACCATCGTCAACCAATATAATTTCAAGCGATTGGTATGTTTGATTAATCACACTCTCTACACATCTGCTTAAATACTGCTCAACATTATAAACAGGAATTACAACTGAAATAACTGCCGTCATCCTTTGTTCTCCTTTAGCGAATTATTCAAATAATTCTTGGATCTTTCAATTAATGTATTTAGACTCCTGTCGACTTCTTCCCAATCTATTGGGGTTGTTTTTTTTATATCAGTGGCAGTCCTAATGATTCGATTTTTCATGCTAAGATAATCCAATAAATCTTTCATACGTGTATTGATATTCTCTTTTCTCTCTATTACGTAAAAAGGAATATGGAATATTAATGCAAAAGCTGTCGCATGGAAAGAATTAGATATTATCAGACTGGATGTAGCAATATTTCTAAGAAACTCTATAGGTCCACATTCATCAACGTAGTTTGCCTCATCCATAGGAAAGTAACTGACGATTTCTTCATCCATTGTTTTTATCAATTCTTTAATAATTGCGCTATTATCAAAATCATATACAAATACATGCTTATTCTCTTGTTGTACACCTGCAATTCGTAGCCATTCTTCTTTTTCTATAAGAAATACTGGATCACAGACAACCTCGCCATCAAACCCCAATTGATTCAGTAACCTTATACCGCTCTGCTCACGTACTGAAATGTGATTAAATGCTTTAAGCCATTCTGCCATCCTCACTGTATCTGAGTCCGACAGACGATCTACTGCAAAACTGGCAGCATAACTGATTCTCTTGACCTTGTCGCTTCCGAATTGAAGGAAAAAAGCCGGATCCTTTCCGTTTTTGAACAATGGATTCCAGATTTGATCACTTCCCGCAATTAGTTCATCACATAAAGGAGGGTCATTACTTAACTCTTCATAAGATTTATATGTTTTATTTGTACACTTTAGGTATTTCAGTTTAAACCGATCAAATTCAGCTTTTTTTCTGCTTCTTCTTCGTTTTAAACGTTCGGGGAGTTTTGCGAGAATATATAAGGTTTTAATGATTGGTCTGTCATATCTGGGATTATTAACTCTAGTCAATGAATACTGTGAACTTAAATACTGTGGCTTATAATCAATTATCTCTGCATCATGACCAATAGTAATTAAGTATTTTTCCAACGCAAAAGCTTGAAGACTCGCTCCGGTGTTATAAACATCATGACACGTAATAATACATACTTTCATATTTACTTAATTCAGTAGTTTCTTAATTTTCACAATCTCTTCCGTATTCGTATAGTTCTTACTTCTGCAGATATATTCTAATTGTTTCATCTTCCCTGGATTATGCAGTAATCTTATAATTCCTTCTGCACATCC
>AUXO012510449.1_pt1 | contig 12178 bp, 10 predicted proteins | sample 768731 | NCBI WGS metagenome assembly AUXO01 (sample SAMN02715735, study PRJNA202380) | gut metagenome | biome: sheep rumen | host: Ovis aries | place: New Zealand: Palmerston North | reverse complement strand
GTGATAATCAGCCATCACGCCATTGTAGCCAATGCCGAAAATCTCATTGAAGGGCAAGGCTTTACCCATGATTTGCTATTTGTTATCCATGGTCCACTGAACCATATAGGCAGCCTGTCGAAGTTCTATCCTCTACTGATGCTGGGTGCCACAGCCTGTATACTCGACGGGCTGCGAGACATGAATGCCTTCTTCCAGACGCTTGACAGTGACGTGGCTATCAAGAAAGCAACCTTCTTCGTGCCGGCAACCATCCGTATGCTGCTGCAACTTGATGCCGACCGACTGGCACAATATGCTGACCGCCTTGACTTCATTGAGTCCGGGGCTGCCCCCCTGCCACATGCTGACATGCTAAGACTCTGCCAGTTGCTGCCACACACACGGCTATATAACACATATGCCTCTACCGAGACAGGCATTATTGCAACCTATAACTACAATGACGGGCAGTGTATTGCCGGGTGTTTGGGAAGACCAATGCGCCATTCGCGGGTCATGATTACCAATGATGGGCATATTGCCTGCCAAGGTGACACACTCATGTCAGGCTATATCGATGACCCGCAACTGACCGCTACCGTTTTGCGCGACGGAACAGTATATACCACCGACCTCGGTATGCTCGATACGGAAGGAATGCTCCACATCAAGGGGCGGGAGTCGGATGTCATCAATGTGGGAGGCTATAAAGTGGCGCCTACCGAGGTGGAAGATGCTGCAATGGCTCAGCCGGAGGTTGAGGATTGCATTTGTATTGCCGTCAGCCATCCTATTACAGGACAAGCTTTGAAACTGCTCGTTGTAACAGCCAATCATGCACCACTCGACAAGCGTCTGCTGGCACGCCGTCTCAGTATACAGTTGGAGGCGTTTAAAGTGCCGATGCTATACCAGCAGGTCGACAAGGTGGAGCGTACCTATAATGGCAAACTGAACCGAAAGTTCTATCAGTCCTAAACTTCCCGGGTGATGCGGTCGATGCGCAGTCGGAGAGTGCCGGCAGGAACGCGCACCTCTACGGTGTCGCCTTCCTTCTTGTTGAGCAGTGCTTCTGCGATAGGCGACTTGATGGAAATCTTTCCTTCACGCAGATTCGCTTCGTGCGGACTGGCTATAGTGTATGCCATGTGGCTGTCATTGCCAAGGTTTGTCAGTTCAACACGGCACAGCAGACCTACACTGTCAGAAGCCAACCGTGACGTATCGATGACACGGGCATGTTCCAGCACGCGCTGCTTGAAGCGTATGCGGCCCAGCAGCCGGCCTTGCTCGCGCTTGGCAGCGTGGTATTCAAAGTTCTCGCTGAGGTCGCCTTTATCGCGAGCCTCGGCAATGGCCTCCCGCACTCGGGGCAATTCGACACTCTCCAACTGACGGAGTTCGGCTACCAGCTTGTCGTAGCCTTCCTGTGACATGTATTCCATTTCTCTTAGTGATTTTGGTGGTGTTATACCAGCGTATGCTGATCGAAGTATAGCTGGACGTCTTCTTTATAAGAGTCCGATATAGGTATATATTGGTCGCCAAAGACTATGCGGAAGCGCTCTATTGATTGTGCCTTGTTCATGTGCACAATATAGCTGCGGTGTGTACGCAGGAACTCTGGGCGTGGCAGATAGTCCTCCAGCTTCTTCATATTCATCAGACTCATGATTTTCTCACCTGTGGTGAGGTATATGCGGACATAGTCTTTCAGTCCCTCAATATAGAGGATATCGTCCAAGGCTACGCGGAGCAGTTTGTAGTCGCTTTTGACATACATGAATCGGTCTTCTGCATAGGTCTGCTGTTTGATGGCTACGCTAAACCAGTCGAGCGCCTTATTGGCTGCACGAAGAAAGTCCTCATAGCTGATAGGCTTCAGCAGATAGTCAAGCGCATTGACCTTATAGCCTTCAATGGCATACTGCTGAAAGGCTGTAGTGAAGATGACTCTTGTGTCGCGCGGCAGTATCTTGGCAAACTCAATACCCGATAGCTCCGGCATCTGGATATCAAGGAAAAGCAGTTGGATGGGCTGCTCTCGCAACTCCTTCATGGCCTCTATGGCACTGCCATAGGTCCCTGACAGGTGAAGGAACGGGGTCTTCTCTGCATAGCTTTTCAGCAGTCCGGCAGCCAGAGGCTCGTCGTCGATGATGGCACAGTTGATAGTCATTGTCTGATTGTTATTATTGATTGGTATGTTTTACCGTTGTCTCTTTCACCGTGTACCCAGGTGTATTGTCCAGGATATGCCAGTTCCAATCGCTGCTGAACCTGTTGCAGTCCGATGCCATGGCCACTCTGGTCTGCTGCATCCTTGGGATGATTGGAGTTGGCTATATTGCAGGTGATGTGATGCTCGTCGGCCGTCAGCACAATATGGATAAACGAAGGCTCCGTCGGACTGATACCGTGCTTGAAGGCATTCTCCACAAGTGAGATGAAGATGATCGGTGCGACGGATATGTTATACGTCGCACATTGCACGCTTAGCGTAACATCCACGGTCTCCGGCAGTCTTATTCGCATCAGGTTGATGTAGTTTTCCAGGAAATCGATTTCATCCTTCAAGGGAACTGTGGGCTGTTCGTTGTCGTACAGCAGATGGCGTAGCATCTTTGACAGTTGCTGAATGGCAGTCTGTGCTTTGGCCGTGTCGAAGGCAGTCAATGCGTAGATGTTGTTCAGCGTGTTAAGCAGGAAGTGCGGATTTATCTGGTTGCGTAGCGTCTTCAATTCTGCGTCCGCACGTGCAGCCTCCGCCTCAAGGCGTGCATCTTCCGTCTTGCGCCATAGTGCTGCCAAGTTCAGAGCTGTAGATATCAGGGTCACGATACCCAGATTAAACATGGTACGCAACAGGAAGCCAAGATGGAAGCCCTCATGATGAAACCGCCTGGTACTGGGATAGACATCATTGCACATTTCAATCCAGAAATGGAATGCCACAGCCACGGCTATAATAACGATGGTATTGAACAGGAAATAATAGCGGCGCTCTCCATTGGCATAGTATCGTGGAGTAATCCAGAGGAAGTTGATGTAAAACACTGACATGAACGACAGCATGACACCCATGGACAGGAGAATGTGACGTGGGGTGACGCCTTCACCATGTCCCATGGTCATCAAAGGCACTACCATCAGTGCTATCCACGATGCCAGGTGGGTAAAAAGCGTGGTCTGTTTCCTATTCATGCCGGATAGCTTCTATGGGATCCATGTTGGCCGCTTTCTGTGCTGGAATATATCCAAAAAGGACACCAATGAAAACACAAACCAGGAATGAAACATATACCGACCACGCAGGAACACTCGAAGGCATGCCCACAGCCGGAAGGAGGAAGCCGCTGACTCCTCCGCCTACGAAGATGCCAAGCAAGCCACCTGTCACGCTGATGAGCACTGATTCTATCAGGAACTGCAGCGAAATCACCGGACCGGTAGCTCCCACCGCCATGCGTAAGCCAATCTCCTTGGTACGCTCTGTGACGCTGACCAGCATGATATTCATGATGCCGATGCCTGCCACTAACAAGGAGAAAGCTGCCGCCACGACGAGGATGAGCGTAACGGTATCCATGGTCGACGACATGGTCTCCATCATCTCTGCCTGCGAACGGATGGTGAAGTCGTCGGGCGTTTCTCCCTTCAGTTTGTGGTTGTCACGCAGTATTTGTGTCAGTTCTTCGATAGCAGCGTCAGACAGTTCCTCGGTAATGGCCGAACACACAATGCTGGAAAACCAAGTCTGGGCATTAATACGTTTCATTACGGTAGTATATGGTGCTACCATGACGTTATCTTGGTCCATGCCCCATGAGTTGTAGCCCTTCGACTTCAGCACTCCAATGATGCGCAACGGAATATTCTTGAAGCGAATCGTCTTGCCGATGGGGTCGACGTCCTCACCAAATAATTCCTTGACAACAGTTGCCCCCACCACACAGACCTTGGCGGCTTTCTTGATGTCTTCCTCCGTAAAGCATTCCCCTTCTTCTATGGTCCAGAGCTTGATGTCAAGATAGTCTGTTGATTCACCATACATCGAAGTGGTCGTATTATTGTTGCCGTAAATTACCTGTCCGCTTGCAGTAACCTCAGGCGACACTTTCGTCACATATTTTTTCTCGCGTATGATGCGCTCGACATCGGCCATCTTCAGCGTTTGCATGGCCGATGGGTCTTGGCGTACGCCGCCACGCATGTCGGCACCCGGACGAATGGTCAGGAGATTGGTACCCATGGTCGACAGTTCTTTACGGATGCTTTCCTTGGAACCTTGTCCGATAGACATCATGATAATGACGGCCGCCACGCCGATGATGATGCCCAGCATGGAGAGAAACGACCGCATCTTGTTGTTGGCGACAGCCTTGATGCTAACCTTGAATAAGTTAAGTATGTTCATTTCTTAGTCATCTTGTGGTTTCGGCAGGGCAGCAAGTGCCTCGGCAGCCGATTTGATATTGGTATTGATAGTGTCCTCGCGGATTTTCCCGTCGCGCAGATTAATGTTGCGACTGGAGTATTCGGCTATTTCGGGATTGTGAGTCACGAAGATGATGGTATGCCCTTGATGGTACAACTCCTGAAACAGCACCAGCATTTCGAATGAGGTGCGGGTGTCGAGGTTACCTGTGGCCTCGTCGGCCAGCAGCACGGCAGGGTCGTTGACAAGCGCGCGGGCTATGGCCACACGTTGCATCTGACCGCCCGACATCTGATTGGACTTATGCTCAAGCCGGTCGCCCAGTCCTACAGCCTGTAGGGCTTTGATGGCACGCTGGCGACGTTCTGTGGCTGACACTTCCGAATTATACATTAGTGGCAGTTCTACATTCTCTACAGCTGTCGTCTTGGCAAGCAGATTGTAGTTCTGGAAGACAAATCCGATTTTCCTGTTGCGCAGATGGGCACGTTGCGTCTTCGACATGGAGCGCACAGAAATTCCGTCCAGGAAGTATTCGCCGCTGGTTGGCGTGTCTAAGCAGCCTAATTGGTTCAGCAGCGTCGACTTTCCGGAGCCTGACGTTCCCTGGATAGTGACGAATTCGCCTTCATAGATTTTGAACGAAACGCCGCGCAATGCCTTTACCGTTTCTGAGCCTACCTGGAAATAGCGCTTCACATCCTGCAGTTCTATGACTACCTTTCTGTTTTCGCTCATTTAATTTTTCTTCTGTTGGTTTCCGTTGTTATTGTTCCTGTTGCGCGGACGTGGCATGAAGGGATTGGTGGCTTGGTCGCCTTGCTGACTGCCGTCACCAGCCAGTTTGAAGTCGACAAGGACGTCGGTTCCTTCGCTGATACCGCTGACTACTTCGGTCTGCATGCCGTTGCTCGTGCCAATCTCTATCTTGTGAGCCTTGAACGTGCTGCCTTCCTGCGTCCACACCTTGTGGTCGGCTTCACAGTCTTCTATCTTCTGACCTTCAGCCAACAGGGCCTCGTTGGGTGTGAAGCGCAGTGCCTTGGCAGGCACAACCAGTATATTGTCCTTCTCCATCGTATAAATGGTTACGTTGGCTGTTAGTCCGGGCTTCAGCTTGAGGTCCTTGTTGGGAGCTGAGATAACCACTTGATAGGTGACGACATTGCTTGTAGTAGTGGCCTGTTGGCGGACTTGCGTCACCTTCCCTTCAAAGCGGTCTTCGGGAAAAGCGTCAACGTTGAACCGTACGCGCTGACCGTCCTGCACACCTCCGATGTCTGCTTCGTCAATATCGGCAATGACCTGCATATCGGTCAGGTCTTTGGCTATGGTGAACAGTTCTGGGGTGTTAAACGAGGCGGCAACAGTCTGGCCTTCCTCTACCGATTTCGACAGTACCACACCGTCGATAGGACTTGTAATGGTGGCATAGCCAAGATTGGTCTCTGCCTTGCGTACGCTCTCATGCGATGACACCACCGTTTCGCGGGCTTTCTCATAGTTCAGACGGGCATTCTCATAGTCATTAGCGCTCACAAGCCCTTTGTCGAACAGCTTCTGATAGCGGTTGTAATTCGCCTGCTGATAATTCAGGGTGCTTTGTGCTGATGCCAGTTCTGCTTTGGCGCGGTTCAGTTCACTTATCAGGTTGGTCTTGTCAAGTTCTGCAATAATCTGCCCTTTCTTGACGATAGAGTTATAGTCTACATACAACTTGGAAACGATACCGCTGACCTGCGTACCGACAGTCACCGACGTTACTGGCTCTATGGTTCCGGTGGCGGTGATGGTCGTATGAATGCTGCTGCGTTCCACCTTGGCAGTCTCAAACGTTACCTTTTCTTCTTTCTTAGCGCCTGACAGCAGCCATCCAATGAGGGCTAACAGGGCTATAACGCCCACTACTGTCCAGATTTTCTTGTTCTTCGCCATGATGATATTTTTTTTCGTGTTCGTTAATTTATATGTTGAGCGTCTCTCCTTGATAGAATTTCAGCAGCTGCTGATTAAGTATAGTAGAATATTTCGACTGTAGCCGACTCTGCTGTGCCTTCAGCAGATTGGCCTTGCCGGTCATCAGTTCTACGATATTCTTGAGTCCCAGTTGGAATTGCTCTGAAAGCAGGTCGTAGCTGGCCTGCTGACTGGCCACACTGGCTTGAGCAGCACGGAACTTCTCCTGATTATTGTGGGCGTCAAGCCAGCACGTCTCGATGTCAAGATACAGTTTCTTCTGCTTGCTTTGCATATCGAGCAGGGCCTGCTCGCGCTGTATATGTGCTTTATTGACGGCGGTACGGGTCTTACGCTGGTCGAACAGGGGAATTGAAATGCCCACACCGGCGGCAGCATCGAAATTGGTCTTGATTTGCTTGCCCCATTTCTTGGAGTTGTTCGACGACGTGCTCGTGTTGACACCACCCGATATGCTGACGGTCGGCATGTGTCCGGCCTTGGCTATCTTCATCTGCACGTCGCTGGCCTCGATGGCCAACTCAGCGTTCTTAATTTCCGGACGCTGTGCAAGGGCTGTTTCATAGACGCTGTTGAGTGTAGGAATCATGCTGAGCGCTTGTTGGTCGCTGGTTGCAGGGATGGCAATGTCAAATTGCTGGTCGCCAGTAATTTCCAGTAGTTGCTTCAATTGCAACTTGTAGTTTGCCAAGTTGCTTTTTGCCTCTACAATATTATATTCGTCCGTGGCACGCTGAGCTGTCAACTGTGCCAATTCAGCCTTCGACATACTACCCACTTCTACCATCAGTCTGCCACGTTCCTCGTTCTTCTTGCTGGCTTCCAGACTCTGCTCATTGACGGATATGGCTTCACTGGTGTACAGAATTTGTATGTAGAGTCTTGATATTTGCTCCTGAATGCTATTGGCAGTCTCCAGGGTGGTTAGCTCTGCCTGCTCCTCGGCCAGTTTGTTAATCTTCACCTGATTATGGTTCTGATTGCCGTTCCATACTGTCCACGATGCACTAAGGCCGTATTTGCTGGAGTAATACGACTTGGTGACTTTATTGTCCAGAGTGCCGTTACTGATAGTGGTAGTGCCAGTTTCCATCCACGGCTTATAGCCGAAATTCTGGTTGGTCTGGGCATTAAGCGAAGGAAGCAATGCAGCCTGCGACTGCTTCCGGGTCTCGGTGGCCGTCTGCTCTTTCAGCAGCGACTGCTTCAGTGTGATGTTGTTTTGCATGGCATAGTCAATACAGTCGCGAAGCGTCCATTTCTGTTGGGCTACAGCCGTCAGACTGCTGGCTACGGCCATGATGAATAATACCTTTCTCATATCATCGATTATTGTCGTTTTCCGTTTATTTCCACGATGCAAAGGTAAATATTATCGATGAAATGGCGAAATAAGATAGATGTTTTTGTGCGGTTAATAGAAATAAATCGGCAAAACTTCGATAAGATTTGCCGATTTAACGATATTTTAACAGAGCAAAGCCTTTATTCTGCTTTGAACAGATCTTTGATACCTCCGATACTGCCCAACAGATTGGTAGCCTCATAGGGCAGATAAACGGTCTTTGTCTTATCACCCTGAGCCAGTTCCTGCATCATCTGTATATACTTTTGTGCCAGTAAGTAGTTCGCGGGATTGGTCGACTTACCTACTGCTTCTGTAATAAGTTCGATAGCTTTTGCTTCAGCTTCGGCTTTACGGATACGGGCTTGGGCTTCACCCTCAGCGTGCAGGATGGCTTGCTGCTTCTGTGCGTCGGCACGGTTGATAATGGCGGTCTTTTCACCCTCTGAAGCTAGGATTTCTGCTGCTTTCTCGCCTTCTGAGGTCAGAATCTGTGCACGTTTGTTGCGCTCTGCCTGCATCTGTTTCTCCATGGCGTTCAGCACGGTGGCAGGGGGCACGATGTCCTGTAGCTCAACGCGGTTTACCTTGACACCCCATTTGTCCGTGGCGTCGTCAAGTACGGCACGAAGTTTCGTGTTGATGGTATCGCGCGATGTCAGTGTCTCGTCCAGTTCCAACTCACCGATGATGTTACGCAGGGTGGTTTGTGTCAACTTTTCAATGGCGTTAGGCAGGTTCTGGATTTCATAGACGGCCTTGAACGGGTCTACAATCTGGAAGTAGAGCAGTGCGTTGATTTCCATCTGAATGTTATCCTTGGTAATCACGTTCTGCGAAGGAAAGTCATACACTTGCTCGCGGAGGTCGATGCTGGTGGAGTAGGCATATCGGCCACGTGTCAGCACCACAATCTCCTTGGCGCGGTCAATGAATGGGATGATAATGTTGATGCCGGGGTTCAGCGTGGCATAGTAGCGACCCAGTCGCTCAATGATGCGGGTCTCCGACTGTGGAATAATCACTAATGCCATCTTGGCAAAGATTATGACCAAAACGATGATGGCAATTAAAAAATAACTCATAATGTCCATAATTCTTTAATGCTTTACAGGTTGACAATGATAAAACGTTCTTATACTTTCTCTACGGTGATAATAGTGCTTGCGCGGTTGACTACTCGTACGGTGGTTCCCACAGCGATGCTTTCCGACGAAAGACTGACAGCACGCCATTGGTCTCCATCGATTTGCACATAGCCGTTGCCGTTGGCTTTGATGGTTTCCGTGACGCGCCCGGTACGCCCCAACAGGGCATCGGCATTGCTGGCTTTGTTCTGGTCGTTTTTGTGCAGACAGCGGAGGGCTATTGGGCGCACGGTGAAGATGGCCAGCAGCGAGAAGGTGGCAAACACGGCTAATTGCCAATAGCCATTGAGACCAAGTGCAGCCGCTATACCGGCAAATACGGCACCGATGGAAAAGCAGATGATGAAGAAATCACCTGACGACAATTCAAGAATCAGGCATAGTATGGCAACAATGGCCCATACCTGCCATAAGTTTGCTAAAAAATACTCTACCATAATATATTCATTAGTTTCACACTTGCTGTATTCTAATCAAGGTCTACCACGGTGATGCCGGCACCACCGAACTGTACATGCTCGTCGCGTGCATTCTTGACGTTAGGTACTGTGTTCAGGTACTGGCGGATGAGCTGGCGCAGTATTCCTGTGCCTGTGCCATGAAGAATACGCACGCGACTCATGCCCACGAGGATGGCATCGTCGATGAAGTGCATGACAGTGTCGACAGCCTCGTCACCTCGCATGCCGCGCACATCGATGTCTTGGTGGAAGTTGGACTTACGGTCTTCTATGGTCGAGCGCGTCATCCTTGAGATAGGCACGACGAGGTCCTGATGCTTCGTAGAAGCGGCTGCCGGTGCACCGGCGTCCTTGGCTTTTTCGCCGACTGCCACACGCTCTAGCTGTTCAACCTTTACCTTTGTCCTGACATCGCCGAAGACGACACTGGCTTGTTTGCCATTGATGCTCTCCACCTTTCCAATAGTATTCAGCCCCTTCATGCGCACCAATGTACCGACGGAAAGCGGGGCGTTGCTCGCAGAAGACTGGACTGCAGCAGCCTTCTGGGCTGCGTGAAGCAGGCCACTATTGGCCTTTGCTTTCTCGCTTCTGCGCTTTTCCTTGCGGGCCTTGCGCTCCTCCATCTGGCGAACTTTGCGGGCAAAGTCTTCTTCGCTCATCAGTCCTCGCGTATTGTCGCTGGCCACTTGTTCGCGGAACTGCTGCAGCTCTTCACGTACCAGCCGGGTATGCTCTTTCTCGGCCTGGGCTTCCTTTATTTCACGGATGGCATTCTCTATTTTTCGGTTGGCCTCTTTCAGCAGTTCTTCAGCCTGTTGCTTGGCGCGTTGCAGAATGGCTTTACGCTCGCGCTCAATCTCCTCCAGATTGCTCTCATAGCGCTGGATGTGCCCCTCCAACGACTTCTCATGCTGGTGGATTGTCTGCCGCTTGCCTTCCCAGTAGCGCTTGTCGCGTACGATGTCTTGTAGGTACTTGTCGCTTTGTATGTAGTCAGAGCCGACAATCTCCGAAGCGTCGCTAATAACCTCTTCAGGGATTCCGGTCTTGCGAGCTATCTCGATGGCAAACGATGATCCGGGCTGTCCTATCGACAACTGGAAAAGGGCCTGCATCTTATGGCGGTCGTAAAGCATGGCACCGTTGACAACACCTTCATGGTCATCAGCAAAATGCTTCAGATTCTGGTAGTGTGTCGTGATGACGCCAAAGGCATGCCTCTGCCAGAACTGCTTTAGCATAGCCTCCGCAATGGCACCGCCTATGGTCGGCTCCGTTCCACCTCCGAACTCGTCTATTAGCAACAATGTATGGCTGTTGGCCTGCTTCATCATGTTCTTCATGTTCAACAGATGGCTCGAATAGGTCGACAGGTCATCGGCGATAGACTGCTCGTCACCGATGTCAATCATCAAGTCTTCAAAGACACCTGTCGTCGACCTGTCACCCACAGGGATGGACAGACCGCATTGAAGCATGTATTGCAGCAGACCGACAGTTTTCAGACATACCGATTTACCTCCCGCATTAGGACCGGAGATAATCAGCAGTCGGCTTTTCTGAGTCAGCATGATATCAAGCGGTACAGCATGGTGGCCCTGCTTGGCCAGAGAGCGTTGCAACAACGGATGAATGGCATGTATCCAATCCATGTGTGGTATGTCTTTCACCATAGGCTCGTATGCTTGCATCTGCTCGGCAACCAGTGCCTTGGCACGAATAAAGTCAATCTGAGCCAGGAAACGGTAGGAGTCGAGCACTTGTGGCACCTGTGGGCGCAGTTCGTCGCTGAACACCGTCAAGATGCGGATAATTTCGCGACGCTCTGCTGCTTCCAGTTCACGGACCTTATTATTAGCCTCAACCACTTCGGCTGGCTCAATGAAGACGGTCTTGCCTGTGGCTGACTCATCGTGGACAATGCCTTTGATGCGGCGCTTCAAACCTGGTGCAACAGGTATCATCAGTCGACCGTCGCGCAATGTGGGAGCCACATCCTGCGCCACCAGACCTTCACGTTGTGCACTGTGCAGAATGGTATATAGCGTACGGGAAATGCTGCCGGCTGTCTGCTCCATGTCGTGGCGTATTCCTGCCAGTACCATGGAAGCAGAGTCCTTGATGTGGCCAAACTTGTCGAGAATGGAGTCTATGCGGCGCAGCATGGCCGGAAAAGTCTGCACGTCTTCTGCCAATTTATGAAGGGCAGGGTAGGGATAGTCCGGAGTGTCATCGTCGCCACCGTTCTTGTTCAGGAAAGTCACGATATTACCAATGGTTTCCAGCGAGCGGCGCAAGTCGAAAAGTTCCTCTTCTTCCAAGTGGGTGTTCTCCAGGCGGATGCGGGCGACCGACGTCCTTACGTCATAAAAGAAATTCAGTTCAGGTTTTTCGGGAGAGTCGGCCATGCGGCGAAATTCGCGCACTTGTTCCAGCCATTCGTTGATAGTAGGGGCGTCGGTAGCGAATGCCAATTCGTCGACCTTCTCCTTGCCAAGCGTTGAGAGGCACTGCTCTTTCAGTAATTGGCGTATTTCGTCAAAACCTATCTTCGATTCAAAGTTCTTCGGGTAAATCATGCTACAAAGGTACATATTTTTATCTACTCTACGGCGTTTATAAAGCATTGTTTTTTGTTTATTCCGTTAATTTTGCTTAAATGAGCACGTTTTCTACATCACATGATGGTGTACTATAAAGTTTTTTTCTTACCTTTGCAACCGCTTTTAAAACATCTGGAGTATAGGAAGGATGGTAGAGTGGTCGATTACAGTAGTCTTGAAAACTACCGTGCTGAGAGGCACCGGGGGTTCGAATCCCTCTC
>AUXO016909040.1_pt1 | contig 12181 bp, 13 predicted proteins | sample 768731 | NCBI WGS metagenome assembly AUXO01 (sample SAMN02715735, study PRJNA202380) | gut metagenome | biome: sheep rumen | host: Ovis aries | place: New Zealand: Palmerston North | reverse complement strand
ACAAATATTATTGGTATTAAGAATATAAAGACTCTTATTAATAAGATAGATATTGCTATTATTAATAATATTAATAGCCATCTTTTTATTAAATCGCTCATCATTCGTTTACCTTAACCATTGCAGGTCTTACTACTCTGTCTTTGTAGGTATATCCTTTTTGTAATACTTCTAATACTACGTTTGCTGGTTTTGTTTCATCATGGTCTGTTAGTACAGCATGATGAAATTCTGGATCAAATTCTACTCCTTCAGCGTTTATTTCTTTTACATCAAATTTATTTAAGATGTTTACCATATTCGTATAAATTAGTTTGAATCCTTCTAAGAATTTTGATACTTCATCTGATAAATCTTGATTGTCCATTTTTATTGCTCTTTCAAAATTATCAATTATATTTAACAATTCTTTAATGATATCTTCATTTTTATACTTTAATGTTTTTTCTGTTTCTTCTTCTTTTCTTCTTTTATAATTTTGAAGTTCTGCTTGATTTCTTAGTAATGCTTCTTGTAAAGATAATATTTTTTTATTTAATTCTTCTACTTCTTTATTTTGGGCATCATCTTCATAATCTTCATCAAGTTGTTCTTGCATTTCTTCTAAGTGTTCTTCTAATTTTTTTTCAAATTCTTTTTCTTTTTTTACTTCTTTATTGTGTTTCTTACTCATTGTCTCCTCCTAATTTGTTTTTAACATAATCAAGTAAACTTACTACTTTATCATATTCCATTCTTTTTGGTCCAACAATTGCAATTGTTCCTTCTTCACCATTAAAATTATATTTTGTTTTGATTACTGCCATATCGTCTGAAATTTCTGATTCACTGCCTATGTAGATATTTATACCATTATTTTCTTCGGTGGTAATAGCGTTTACGTCGTCAAATTTAGATAATACTTCTTTTACTTTATCTATATTGGTAAATTCTGGTTGCTTTAAGAAATTATTTTTTCCGACAAAATGAACTTCATTATTACTACCATTTGTAAATTCTCTGAAGGCGTCATAAAAGGCATTATATAGTACTTCATGTTGTTTTACGTATTTTCCTATGATTGGTTTTATTTCATATTCTAGTTTTTCAGATACTTCGTTGATTGGTGTTCCAACTAGTAGTCTATTAATTAATTCTACTGTTTTCTTTACTTCTTCAGTAGAAATTGTTGATGGTAAGAATAATGTTTTATGTTCTACTGCTCCTTTATCGGTTATTACCATGGTTAGTATTTTATTTTCTTCTAATGGGACAATTTCTACTTGTTTTAATTTATTTGTAGAAGCATCTGTACCTAGGGCAATTGTTGTATAATTAGTTATTTCTGATATTATTTCTATACTTTTTCTTATTGTATCAGATAATGCAAGTGACTGATTGTTGAATATGGTTTGTAATTTTAACATATCTTCGCCAGTCATTTCTTTTGGTTTCATTAGATAATCAACATAATATTTATATCCTTTTTCACTTGGTGTTCTTCCTGATGCAAAATGATTTTTTTCTAAATATCCTTGATTTTCTAGGTATACCATTTCATTTCTTACTGTAGCACTTGAGCATTTTAGTTCGTTACAGATATGAGATGAACTTACTGGTTTTGCTGTTTTTATGTATTCTTCTACAATAATTCTTAAGATGTTTTTCTCCCTTTCACTAATCATTTCATCACTTCCTTAGCACTTTAATTTTTTAAATGCTAGATTCATTATAGTACATCTATTTAGCAGTGTCAATAAATAATTGCTAATTTTTTTCTTTTTTTTACTATTTTATGTATATATAATAAAAAAATAACTATTTTTATCTAGTTATTCTTTATACCTCCAAATCTTCTATCTCTTCTTGTATATTCGATTATGGCTTCATCAAAGTCTTTCTCTTTAAAGTCTGGAAAATAGGTATTTGGAAAATAGAATTCTGCATAACTATTTTGCCATAGTAGAAAGTTACTTAGTCTTAATTCTCCACTTGTTCTTATCATTAAATCTACATCTGGTAGGTCTTGATACATGTATTTAGAAAATAATTCTTCGGTTATTGAAGATGTATCAATTTTTTCATCTATTATTTTTTTTGTTGCATCTATTATTTCGGCTCTGCCTCCATAGTTTAGACAGACGTTTAGGATACCACCTGTGTTATTTTTGGTTAGTTCTTGTAATTTATTTCTGGCATTTATTACTTTTTTTGGTAATGGTTCATCTCTTCCTGAGAAAATTACCTTAATATTATTTTTCATAAAGAAGTTTTTGTCTTTTTGATACATTAAAACAAATAAATTCATCAAGTGATCTACTTCTAATTTATCACGTTTAAAGTTTTCAGTTGAGAATACATAGACACTTAATATTTTTATTCCTTTTGATAAGATATATTTACCTAGTTTTTTTAAATTTTTAAATCCCTCATCATGTCCCTTCATTCTAGGTAAATTTTTTTCTTTTGCCCATCTACCATTACCATCTACTATAATTGCGACGTGATTTGGTATTTTTAAATTGTTATAATTCATTTTTTCTCCTTTATTTATGGTATGTTTCATTATTAATTATCTTAAAACTTCTATAGAGTTGTTCTAATAATATTACTCTAAATAATTGATGTGGAAAAGTTATTTTTCCAAATGATATTTTATCGTTTGCTCGGAATTTTACTTTTTCTGATATGCCATCACTTCCACCTATTATAAATGTTATGTTACTATTACTAATAAATGTTTTATCTATATAATTAGATAATTCTATTGAATTTAACATTTTCCCATCTATCTCTAGTGTTACTACATAGTCTTTTTCATTTATTTTATCTAATATTAGTTTACCTTCTTGTTCGATATTACTGTCCATTACTTCTATTATTTCTGTTTTATGATATTTTTGTAGTCTTTTTAGGTATTCTCCGATGGCTTCTCTATAGAAGGATTCTTTTATTTTTCCTACACAAATGATTTTTATCATATTTCTATCATCTCTGTTTCTTTATCTTGTTTAGCGATTATTATTTTTTCTGGTATAAAACTATTTTCGTTTAATTTGTTCATTAAAGTTTGGTAGGCAAGTTCTTCTGTGTTGTTTTCTTCTGATAAGTGCGCTAATACTATTACTTTGGTGTTATTCCCTGATAGTGTTGCTAGGTATCTTGAGCTGTCATGGTTTGATATGTGTCCTTTATCTCCTAGAATTCTTTGGCGTAGGTGAAATGGGTATCTTCCGTTTGAAAGCATTTCTATATCATGATTACTTTCTAATATATAGGCAGTTGCATTTTCTAGAATGTTAAAATATTTTTCATTTATATATCCTGTATCTGTAATGTATACTAATTTCTTTTTTTCTTCATTTATAATATATCCTACGCATTCAGGGGCGTCATGACTTAATTTTATTACTTCTATATACATATCTTTTAAATTAAAGTTTGTTATGGGAATTGTTTCATAGTTGGTAATATAGTCTAATTCATCTATTACTTTTTTAGTTCCATATATTTTAGTTTTATATTTATTATAGAATACTTTTAGTCCTTTTATGTGATCTACGTGTGTATGGGTAATTAGAATTCCATCTAATTCTTTTGGGTCTACCCCTATTCCTTTCAATTTTTCTGTTACGTATTTACAACTATTTCCTATATCAATCAATATTTTAGTATTTTTATATTCTATATATGTGGTATTTCCTTTGCTACCACTTGATAGTACTATAAATCTCATTGATATAGAGTTAAGGGGTTAAATGGACTTCCTCCTCTATTTGGGAATCCATGCCATGCTGCAAAGTGAAGGTGAGTTCCGCTGTATGGGCTATATGATGATGGTACCGGATATACTTCTCCTGTATTTCCCATTTTTCCTATAAGTTGACCTCGACTAACTACTTGTCCTTCTTTTACTAAAATTGATGATAGATGCATGTATACTGTATAGTAATTACCAATGTTGTGATTTATATATATAACATTTCCTTGACGACCATTACATGATAGGTTTCCTGGCGTACATCCTCCTCTTATCATGGCAACTGTTCCGTTATTTGCTGCATAGATGTTAGATCCCCAGATGCATGAAATGTCTATTGCGGCATGCATACTTCCCCAACGATAACCATAATAAGTTGTGATAGCGTATGGAGTTTCTGTTGGCCATGCCCAGTGAGATAAGTCAGCAATGTGTGGTATTTCTTTATCTCCACGAACTATTACTTTATTAACGCTTGGTTTTAGTTCTATTGAATTTAATTTTACTGAATCTGATAGTTGTCCGTTTATATATTGATGTTCTCTGCTTACTCTATATAGGCCGTTTACTCCTTCTTGTGTTATGTATTCTACTCCTTTTGGTTGATTTTCATCATATCTAACACTTACAGTATATGCTACTTCTTCATCGCGAACACTATTTACTTCTACTACAACATTAATGACAGGATTAATTAATCCTACATTTACTTCTTGTCCTGTATATAGTAGGGTGTTCGCACTTTTAAAATTAGAGTTTGCTAGAAGAAATTCTTGAACGTTTAGTTTATTGGCGTTAGCAACTGTTTCTACTGTATCTCCTTCTTGTACTATGTAGGTAGATTGTTTTTCTGTTGTTCCATATAAAAGATATTTTGCTAAATCTGCAGATGTTGTGAATATTTCTTCATCTATTGATATATATGCACTTTTATAGGTTATATCTTCGTTAATGTCTATATTTCTAATAATACTTCCTGTATCTACTATTTCTTTTTGAGTACTATTCATATAGGCAGTATATTCTTCATCACTTACAAATGATTTTATTAAATCTACCACTGCATCATCAAATATTTTTTTATTTAATGTATAAATATATTTTGGAGGTTTATCTTTGTTATCTTTATCTTTTATTGTTATCATTGTTCCTTTTATTGTGAATTGATTTTTTGCAATTATTTTTTTATATATTTCTTCGTTGGTATCTATTTTTTTATTGTAGGTTGTTACATTTTTTATAGTTACGCTTTTTGGCATATTCACTTTATTTACTTTATATTTTTTCTTAATTGTTTCTTCTTTTTGGTTTATATAGTTTTCTAAATCTGTCTGATTTTTTACCATACCTATCATTTCACCATCTATATATACTTGATAGAGTGATTGTGGTATTTGGTTACTATAGTGAATGAATCCTAAGTAAAAAGATAATGCTCCTACTAATAAAATTACAATTATATATGAAATACGAAACCCTTTATTTGGCATTATTATTTCCTTCTTTCTTAATTGATAGGAATGTTGATGTCTTCTTTTTGAACAACATATCTATGGTTGCAATTGGTCCATTACGATGTTTTAAAATGATTAATTGAATTGGAACAGGCAAGTTATCGTCTATTGGTGTTTCTACGTCTGGTGCGTGTAAGGCTGCTACAATATCGGCATCTTGTTCGATTGAACCAGACTCTCTTAAGTCAGATAGAACTGGTCTTCTATCTTCTCTTTTTTCAACGCTTCTTGATAATTGAGATAAGGCTATTACTGGAACTTCTAATTCTAGAGCCATTGTTTTTAAACTTCTTGATATTTCTGATACTTCTTGTTGTCTACTTCCTTGATATTTAGATGAATCTACTAGTTGTAGATAATCGATAATTACTAATCCTAATCCTTCTCCTTGGGATGCTAATCTTCTACATTTTGCTTTTATTTCGCTTGCTGTTACTCCGCCTGCATCGTGAAAATAGATATTTGTTCCCGCTAGTTGACTAATGGCTTCATTTACTCTTCGCCAATCTTCATTCTCTAATCTTCCAGTTTGTAATTTTTTATTATCTATTTGTCCTAGGGAACTAATCATTCTCATGATTAATTGTTCTGCTGGCATTTCTAGTGAAAATATAGCGATATTCTTTTTAGTACTTTTAGCGGCAGCACAGGCTATATTTAAGGCAAATGCTGTTTTACCTACGGCAGGTCGCGCAGCAATGATTACTAATTGAGTTGGGTTAAATCCATTGGTTAAATTATCTAAATCAATTAATCCAGTAGTTAGTCCTGTTACTTGTCCTTTATTTTTTGCAAGTGTTTCTAGATCGGTTTGGGCTTTATCTAGTACTTCACCTACACTTCTAAATTCTGTTGTTCTTCTTAGTTTTGATATATTTAGTATGCTTTGTTCTGCTCGTTCTACGGCATCACTTACACTTACTTCTGGTACATTTGCGTTCGTGATTATTTCTGTTGCTGCTTCTATCATTCTTCTTAGTGTATATTTTTCTAATACTGTATTAATATAGTAACTTACATTTGCTCCTGTAGATACACTATCAATTACGCTTGTTAGGTATTCAATTCCACCTATTTGTAATAACCAGCCACGATTAACAATTTCTGCCATTACTGTTTCGGCATCTACTGGTAATTTACTTTGATAAAGAAATTGAATTACTTCAAATATTTTAGCATGGCTATCTAGATAAAATGCTTCTTTTGTCACTTCTTCACAAACTTTTTGTAATGAAGTGTAAGACCAAAATGCTGATCCTATCAAAAATTTTTCTGCTTCTATGTTGTGTGGCAACTTGCTGTTATTCATTTTATCACCTACTTCTCTTGTAATTGTACTCTTAGTTTTGCTGTTATTTGTTTATATAGTTTTATTTCTACTTCATGCACTCCTAATGAATTTAATGATTCTGTTATAATGTTTTTTTTATCTATTGTTATTCCTTTTTTCTTTAGTTCATCGCATATTTGTTTATTACTTATACTTCCAAACATTTTTCCATTATTGGATTTTACTTTTATTTCTAGTATAATACTTTCTATTTTTTTCTTTTGTTCTTCTGCATTCTTTTTATTGATTTCTGTTTCTATTTCTTTTTCTTTTATATCTTTTTGTAATATATTTCTACTTGTTTTTGTATATTTTACTGCATACCCGTTCTTAATTAAAAAGTTAGTTGCATAGCCATCACTTACTTCTTTTACTTCGTTTACTTTTCCTTGTTTTTTTAAATCTTTAATAAATATTACTTTCATACCAATACACACCTTTCATCTTTTATAATTGTATCATAAAGTCAAATTCAAGTAAAGAAAATATACTATATTGATACTGCTATTATTTGTAAGTTGTCCAATGAAAAAAGAAGATATTTATCTTCTTCATTAATCTTATGTATTTGGAGTAACTCTTGCTATATCTCCGAATGTTGCTGTTACCTCATTTCCTTGTGCTGAAATAAATGTTACGTTTCCTTTAAAGAATCCTGTTGCTGTTGCTGAGGCATTTCCACCATTTTGAGCTGTATTTGTTGCTCCTGTTGTTTGGTTGTGACCATTTTCAGATAACCATACTGCTATGTAGTATACTTGTGAATCCGTAAATGTACTACTGCTTGTTCCTGTATTATTTGTTGCATTTCCGTCATTTGGATCTAAGTATTGACTATATACTAGTGCTGAAGTTGTATCTGCTGCTCTTGTATAGTTATAGTTATCTGCTGGATGATCGCTTACTCTTATATAATTTTTATTAATTACTTCATATTTATTTCCTTTAATTACTGCACCACTAGCTTGGGCTAATACAACATCATTTCTTAACGTTTTGATTTCTGCAGTATTTAATCCATTATCAACTGTTGTTGCTCCTCCAAGTCCTGCGTAAGTAATGTTTCCACTATCTGGCCTTACTGTTGAATTACCAGCTGTTGTACAAGAACCGCTTACTTTACCACTTGTTTCTGTATTACAGAAAACTTGAGCCCAACGCATTGTTGTTACATTTCTTGTTCCTGTATAATCTGCTGGATTACCAGACCCTAATGTTAATGACACATATCCATCTACAAACATACTTGCAGTACTAGTGTTTGTTACAGTTATTTTATAAACTTGACAAGAGGCGTTGTTATTATCGTCTACACAAATTCCTTTTGTACTTGCATTACTTACTGCTTGCTCAATCATGTTATTAGACATTGGTATTAATCCACCTTTTGTTTCGTCTACATTGGTTACTTTTGTAACAGTTAAATCAAATCCGATTGTAGCCATATTACCTTTAATTGTAGAAGCATTATCTGCAGTTGCTGTATAATATGCAAATGTTGCTCCCATTGTTGCAACCATTAATGTTGCTATACCTATGATTCCATAAAATATATTACTTGAATTATGTTTCCTTTCTTGTTTCATTTACAATCCTCCTTATTTTTAATTAGTATATCAAATTTTGACTCTTTTTGCAATTCTTTTTTTAATTTTCTTTTATAATTTTCATTTCATAAAAATTGTTACCTGTGTAATTTTTATCTTTATCTAATTCTTTTTCTTTATAAATAAAAGATTTAACTATAATTGGACTTTTTACTGTATCTATTTTGGCACTTCCTGTTAATTTTATGGATGTATATATTGTATCTTCTTTTACATCTTCTGGCGCTACATGACTATACCAATTAGTTGTTTGATGAATATCATCATATAAATAAGTTAGGATATCGTATGCTATTGGTCCACTATCGTTTGGATGAATAATTGTATTAGATACTTCTTTGTTTTCGGTAGTTGTATATGATATATTGTATCCTATTTTATATTCATTTATTTTTTCATATTTACCACAATATTTTTCCCATAATTCTTTTTGACTTAATGCTGGAAGTGTTTCTTCTTTTGTACAATATACTTCTAGTGATACAATGTCTTTTGCATCTGGATAATGACCTCTTATTTCTTTTACTAGTGTTCTTCTTCCTGATTCATATATATATAAACCTATTTCAATTGGGTATTCTTCTTTTGGTTCTTCTGTAGGTTCAGATTCTGTGATATTTGGTTCTTCATTTTTTATTTTTTCTGTTTTAGTTTCTTTTTTTTCTAAATTACATCCAACAGTTGTTAGTAATAAACAGAATATGATAAATATTTTATTTTTCATCACTATCTTCTCCTATAATATATATTGGTCTGTTTTTAGTTTCTAGATATGTTTTTGATAAGTATTCTCCTATGATACCCATACAGAATAGTTGAATTCCACTAATCATTAAAATGATACATACTAGGCTTGGCCATCCGGCAACTGGGTCTCCATATAGTAATGTTTTGGTGATTATAATTATTATCATAATGAATGAAATTAGGCAGAATATTACTCCTAATATAGCAGACATTACTAAAGGAGCTGTTGAAAATGCTGTTATTCCTTCGATTGCATATATTAATAATTTCCAAAAACTCCATTTTGTTTCTCCGGCTACTCTTTCAATATTTTCGTATTCTAACCATTTTGTTTTAAAGCCTACAAAACTAAATAATCCTTTTGAATATCTGTTATATTCTTTCATATTGATAATGGCATTTACCATTTTTCTTTTCATTAATCGGTAATCCCTTGCTCCATCTACCATTTCGATTTTACTCATTTTATTTATTATTTTATAAAACATTCTTGCAAAGAAGCTTCTGATTGGTGGTTCACCAATTCTATTGACTCTTCTAGTTCCTACGCAATCATATTCTTCTTCTGTAATTATTTTATACATTTTTTCAAGTAGTGACGGTGGATCTTGTAAGTCAGCATCCATTAGGGTTACGTAATTGCCTTTACTTTTTTCAAGCCCTGCATACATAGCTGCTTCTTTTCCAAAGTTTCTTGAAAAAGATATATATTTAACTCTTTTGTCTTTTTTATTTAGTTTTTTTAGAATATCTAATGTTTTATCTTTACTACCATCATCTACAAAAATAATCTCAAATTCTAAGTAATTCATTTTGGTTGCTACTTTAGTTATTTCTTTATAAAATAGCGGCAGGGCTTCTTCTTCGTTGTAACATGGTACTATTACTGATAATAATTCTTTCATAAATTCACTTCCATTTTCTAATTTTAGATTAACATATTTAAGTTTAATTGTAAATAAAAACTCTAGAAATTTCTAGAGTGTTTATTTATTTACTTCTTTTATTATTCCCCCACCTATACATAAATCATTAAGATATAACACACAAAATTGTCCTGGTGTTACTGATTTTCCGTGCTCATATTTTACTTTTAGAGTGTTATTATCTAAATATTCTACTTCAATAGGTATATCTTTTTGTCTGTATCTAAATTTACATGTACATTTTGTTGGCCTTTTATCTGATAAGAAATTAAAGTTTTCGATAATAGCACTGGTTGAATATAGATATTTGTTTTCATCTCCTGATGCTACATATAGAATATTATTTTTTAAATCTTTTTCTACTACGTAACTTTTATCGTGATTACCGCCTAAATTTAATCCTCTTCTTTGTCCTATTGTGTAATACATTAGTCCGATATGTTTTCCTACTTCTTCTTTTGTTTCAATGTTAATGATTTTTCCGGGTTGATTAGGTAAGTAATTTGATAAAAACTTTTTAAAGTTTCTTTCACCAATGAAGCATATTCCTGTCGAATCTTTTTTTCTTGCGGTGATTAAGTTGTGTTTCTCGGCTATTTCTCTTACTTTTGGTTTTTCTAATTCTCCTATTGGGAATAATACATTTTTAAATTTTTCTTTTTCTACGTAGGCTAAGAAATATGATTGATCTTTATTTAGATCTGTTGCTTTAGATAGGTTGCCATCTATTAGTCTCGCGTAATGGCCTGTTGCAATATAATCTGCTCCTAATTCTTTGGCTTTTTCTACGAATAAATCAAATTTAATATATCTGTTGCACATGACATCTGGATTAGGTGTTCTTCCTTTTTCTAATTCATCTAAAAAATATTTAAATACGAAGTCCCAATATTCTTTTACAAAGTCTACTCTGTGTAGTGGGATTCCTATTTTTTCACATACTTCTTTAGCATCATTATAGTCTTCTTCTTGAGGACATATATCGTTATCTAAATTAGGGTTACCTAGGTAGTCGTTATTAATTGTGCTATCCCAGTTACGCATAAATAGTCCTATCACGTTATAGCCTTGTTCTTTTAATAAGATTGCTGCTACAGAAGAATCTACTCCGCCTGACATACCGATTACTACTGTTTTCATTTTATCACTTCCTATTTTTACTATTTATATAATTAAATACCTCTTCGATTGTTTTATTAAAATCTTGATAATTTGTTTCAAACCATTTTAATGGTAGTTGATGATTAAAAAATGTATATTGTCTTTTTGCGTAGTGTCTTGAATTCTTTTTTATTTCATCAATTGCTTCATCTAAAGATACTTCTTTGTTTAAATATTTTATTAGTTCTTTATAGCCTATTCCTATAGATAATGGTTTGCTATTTATATTTTTATTATATATATTTTTTACTTCTTCTAGTAAACCTTCTTTCATCATTTTGTCTACTCTTTTGTTAATTATATTGTATAGATTTTCTCTATTTGTTGTTAGTCCGATAAAGATAGTATCATATAATATTTTCTCAGTACGATTTTCTGTTATTGATTTTTGATTTTGTTCATAAAATACTAAGGCATTTATTATTCTTTTTCTGTTATTTTTGTCAATACTATTCATTGATTTTTTATCTTTTGTTATTAATATTTGATATAAGTCTTCTGTATTTATATTGTTATAAATTGATTCATCTATTTTGTTTTCATTTAGTTGGTAGTCATATAAGGCACTTTTTATATATAGGCCTGTTCCTCCTACTAATATTGGGGTATGATTTCTTTTTCGAATTTCTTTTATTTTATTTCTACAGTCTTTTTGATAATGATAAATACTATATTCTTCGTCTATATTTTTAATATCAAATAAATGATGTGGTATTCCAGATTTTTCTTCTTCTTTTATTTTTGCTGTTCCTATATCTAAATATTTATATATTTGCATGGCATCAGCATTGATTATTTCACCATTTAGTTTTTTTGCAAGTTCAATAGATAATTTAGTCTTTCCTACTCCTGTTGGACCTGTTATTACTATTATTTTATTCATCATATCCCCTCCTTTTCATTATTATATAAAATAAAACACTTCTTGACAAGAAGTGTTATTGATTACCAGTGTAATAACAATAATAATATTATATATAAATTAGGTAATTTGTAAACAACTGTTTTTCCGTATGATTCATAGAATTCATATACAGCTATAGCTTTATCAACCATACTTACAATCCAACTTTCTAATGATTTTGGTATCTTATGTGGCAATGTTGGAAACATATGATTAATAATTATATCTTCTTCTAAAGGTGTAGTTTTAAAAT
>AUXO015603364.1_pt1 | contig 12181 bp, 8 predicted proteins | sample 768731 | NCBI WGS metagenome assembly AUXO01 (sample SAMN02715735, study PRJNA202380) | gut metagenome | biome: sheep rumen | host: Ovis aries | place: New Zealand: Palmerston North | reverse complement strand
TGCGCGATGCGGGAAAAAGTGTTCGGACCTGACGGGAACTAACGGTTGATGGCATCGTAGGTTACGAAGTCCTCAAAAGTACCGTCCCAGCTGCTTCCGTAAGCCAGTTTGTGGATCCGGTACCAGATGGTGTAGCGGGAAGGTGCGTTGAAACCGCCCCGGTTGTCATTCATGATACCGTTCAGCGTAGGACGCCATACGCCATACTGGTAGGTGAAACCTCCTTCGTAGATGCCGACTTGATTCTTGTAGCGGTCATCAGCCAGGAACTGGGCCCATTTGATTTTGGCGGGGTCGGAGGTGATGTCCACATTGGAATACCACATATAGGCCGAGCGCCGCTCAATCAGCTCTTTGTCGCTTGTCGAGAGGGTTCCCGAATAATGATACTCATCGGCCAGCTTGGCGAATCCGTGCCCGCCGGCTTCGTGACGGAGCGTTTCGCCGGTTCTCTCGAAGGATTCGTCCAGTTTCGTGAAATAGGTGACTGCGGAACCGCAGGCGAATTCATGCCCTTTCCAGGTTTTGGGTTCATTGAAGTTGCAGCAACCGGCCATGTGGACAGTGCCCGAGAGCGACTGGTAGCCGCAGACCAGGATCAGGACTTCGTCCATCCGCTTCTCTTCCAGGATGGCCTTTCGGGCGAGGTCGAAGCACTTGGCATCGTTTCCGCCCATAAAGGCGCCCATGCCGAAATAAGTGCCGAGGCTCCGGCCGCCCCGCTCGTAGCCTTCCGTCGCGGAGACGGTGGTGACGATATAGATATTGAACAGCGAGCGGAACGACTTGTACGGTTCGACGGCAAAGAACTGCTCGACGCAGGCTTTCATATCATTCATATACGTGCCGTCGGCTACCTGACGGTCGGAATAGGCGTCGCCCATGAAGACGATATCGATGCCATTCCCTTCGGAAGCCTTCTGGAAGACAGTAACCTCTCCTTCCTTGGAATAATCCTTGGACAGGTAGAAGTCCGGTTCGGGGAGGTCGTTGTACTCATAGGGCTTCATGACATCCCAGTACAACTTCCATTGGATGTTTTCGGTGTAAAGCCGGAGGGCCTGGGCGGGAACGTAAATGGTCAGCTTGGGATTTTCAACCATATCGATCGCACTGCAGGACGGCGGGAGAATGCCTCGGAAATAAACCGATTCCAGTGCCCGGGAACGATCGAACGGATTGAATCCGATTTCGATCAGGTTGGCGGACAAGGTGACAGTCTTGAGCGACGGGCAGTTGGCGAAGGCGTAATTGCCGATGGCGGTCACCTGGTCACCCATCGTAACGGAGCGGAGTTTCTCCCTGCCGTTGAAGATATGGTCGCCGAGCCGGGTCACGTCGTCAGGGACGACGTAGTCGTTGCTGATTGAGGGCAGCAGGAATTGCAGGATACCGTCGTAGATGAATCCTTTGTGGTCCGACGTGACGTGGCTTCCATACAGCCCGTCCAGGTTGTCGCATCCTTCGAAGGCCACTCCCGCGATGAAATAGAGGCTCTCCGGGAAGGTGATGCTCTTGAGTTTCTTGCAGTCTTGGAAGGTATAGTTCTCGATGGCACAGATTCCTTCGGGGATCTGATAGGACTCATCGTCCCGTCCGGCAAAGAAGAACATCATCATCGGTATGAAGGAATGTTCATCGAAGAGGAATTTCCGGTCTGCCGAAATGAAATGGCTGTCGCCCAGCAGGTTTTTCAGATTGGGGCAGCCGAGGAAGGAATATACGTCCAAGGCTTGGACGGACGCGGGAATCGTGACGGATTCCAGATTCGAACGGCTGAAACATTCTCTTTCCATTGCCGTGACTCCGTCGGGAATGACGACGGACTGAAGTTCCTGCGTCATGGAGAAGGCACTCTCCGCAATCCGGACGACACCCGACGGAATCTCGTAGGAAGAGATTCCTCCCGGCGCAAAAGCCAGGAGAGCGCCGTCGATGATGACGCAGCGTCCGTCTTCTGAGATATGATGTCCGGTCAAGCGTTTCAGGGACAACTTTTCGTGCGAAATGAACGGAGATACGCTCTTCAAAGAGGCTGGTATCCGGAATTCTTTGATACTGGGAGCATCCCAGAAAATTCGCGGGCCGATCTGTTCCACACTGTCGGGGATCAGCAGTCCGGTGAGGCGGGAACACTGTTTCGCTTCGGAGGAAACTGCCTCGAGGCGGGTAATAGGGCCGCTGAAGCGGAGGACACCCATTCCGTTGCTGTAAGTGTTGGCCGTGAGGACACAGGCGCCTTGGTTATTGACTTGGGAAAGCGGCTGGTTGTCTTTCGTCGTATACCAGATTTCATTGCTCGGCGGAACTTCTCCGTCTGGGAAGCCTCCCTTGACCACGGTGACGGCACAACTCGCCTCTTTATCGCCCGCTTTGGCCATGATGGTCGCGGTGCCGGGGCTGATACCCGTCACGCGGCCGGAGGAGACGGACGCGACAAGGGGGTCGGAACTCTCCCATGTCACGTTTTTGTCTGCGGCATTTTCGGGTAATACCGTAGATATAAGGGTTAACGACTCGTCAATGAGAAGACTGATAGCGGTATGGTCGAGCGAGATCGACTCAACCGGAACCGGTTCTGGTTGCGGATTGGGGGTTGGCGTAGGCGTGGGCGTGGGCGTTGGATCGGTTTGGATGTAGGGATCAGGCAGTTTTTCGCAGCCTATCGCAAGCATCAGCAAGCTTATCGTCAGGAATCCGGCAAGTTTTTTCATGGCCATTTCGGGAATGCCGCTAAGATAGAAAAAGCATCCAAGGACAAATTTAAACAATAATTCGTAGCAATGCAATTCCCATAAAACCCCAAAAAAGACAAAAAGTACAAAAACAGACAAGTTTATCTTGACATTAATTGATAAAAAAAGAATGGGACAAGTTTATTTTAAACCTGTCCCATGCATTGATTTTCAATAACTTATCTGAAATACAGGGAGTTATTTGGCATTAATACTCCTCTTCGTTAAAGATAGATTTAAGTATTGATAATCAGATAATTAGCTTGAACCCTAGTGCGTTTAGACAAACAAACTTCGTTTTTCATTTATTTCCGAGAGAGGTTCTGCTAAAGCAATATTATTACTTGTTATTAAACGCATGGAGAGGGAGTAAACTAATTTTTCCCAATTTGTCAACTTAAATAATGAGCACTTATTCAATCCCAGATAACAACTCTCTGAAATTACGATATACCTCTGCTTCTGTTATTTGAATATTTGTCATAGCCTTCTTGATATCCGACTTTTCATTATACGGAGCATCTGATTCGGTAAGAATCCTATTTCGCGGAATCATATCAATGATTGAACGTCCTTTTTTTGATAGTGTCATTGATTCATTGATAGAGAAATAATACCCTTTTGAAAGGATCTCAGGTATTAAGGCCGTTGGTCCAGAATACCAGTGGAAAACCACATTTTTAATATCATATTCACAAAGTAATGAAAGGAGTTCTTTCTCTGCTTTGCGGGAGTGAACACTCACAATTTTAATCTTTCCTTGTAGTGCTGCAAGTAATTCTTTTAGAACGGAAATCTGCACATCTCTGGTCCGGACCGATGCTTTGGAGAAATCTAATCCAATTTCACCGATATATGAAGTTTGGTCAATATACTCTCTAAATAGATTGGTCTCCCTGATACTATCCGCAGCCAGCAAAGGATGTAGTCCAAGCGCCAATCTAATGTGCTTATAATCCCTAATGAAGGGGATACCCAATTTAAAGTGACTGGGCAGGTTGGTCATCCCAATCACAAAATCTCCTGCTTGTTCTTTCTGTCTGATATATGCTTCTGGTCTAGGCATCATATCAAAGTGACAATGAGTATCTATCATCACCAGCCCATATATCTAAGAATAGTTCTATTATTGTCTGCACGTATCATTGCCGCCAATTCAGCTCTGGTTCTAACAACCAGATCCACATACTCCTCTAAGTCATCGAAGCCAGTCATTCCGGCTATCTTCAATTCCCTTCTTATTTGCTCTATAGTCAGGTCAGTCTTTAAGTAGTTAAGCATTGCAAAGAAATCTTCAGCAACCTTATCTCCTTTCTTGCCATATAATGTCACAAATCGATTGCCGTATGTTGTCAAATCACGTTCTCCTATCATCGCGGCCTTTCGATACATACAAGGCATGCAATGCCCGCAATGAGTTGCATGGGTGTTGTCATACATATGCTGATGCATACCTCTCTTTCCGCAGGAGTTGGAATGTTCGACTATGCTCATAAGATAGTCTTTGTCCGAGCAGTGCTGCACCATTTCACCTTTAGTCATCTTTTCATATGGGTTCTCAACTTTAGTTGTAAGCCCTAGCGCTCTTAACACTTCTCTATATTGCTTCAAAAAGACAGGGTGCGTTGTCCTGGTACTGCAAGACGCACGTCTTGATGGAGACAGAGGGAAGTTCAGCGACACAGAACCGTTTTCAGGAACCACTATCTTACAATTCGAATAAGAGGCCACAATCAGTGCAATGGAGAGGAACATCAGCGATCTTGATCTACATGATAGCTCTGTTGACAACTCTGGTGTAATCATAACTGCGTTCATCTCTGCGAACTTTCCACTATACTTTCTCCTGAATATCTTTTTTAACCCATCCTGATCAGAAAGAGGCCCGTGCATCACACTATCATAATGAGATGCCAAGAATAACTTCCCATTGGGGTTATCGGTCATATAATCAATAGCTCCTATCATCGAGTCCATTCCACCAGAAAACAAGTTCACCTGGGTAATACGGTCATAATAGTTGGTTTGCCCATATCTACCATATTTCACCTGCGCTGTTCCAACAAAGTGGCAACTCCAATAGTCTCCCGTCAAGAAAGACAACATGGTATTTATCTGTCTCTCAGCAGGTTGAAACAGCTCATATTCCGGCAAGTTAATATCAACGTCGAGTTCACGAGACCATCCGTCAATGGAATAACGATGCCTGTCAATGCCTCTATCTATGGCATAGACAATTGCAGACAAATACAGAAGACTATAAGTAACTGGCGGTACTCTTCCATTGAAATACGCTATAGGGGTCATCTGCACTATAGCAGAAGTTTGGAATACGCCACCTTTAGTGTCCTCTATAGTAATAGGGATAGTAAGCCTTGTGTCGTGCTTGTCTATGCGCTTTGTTCGGTATGTGTCAACCTTAATCTTCATTCCCTGACAAGATATAAATAATACGGTCAAACTCTTGCTGAATGAAAGCCTTACCCTCTTCCGTTCCCCAATCAATAGTGGCAGTATCTCTTCCTCCACGGCTTCGCTGAATGTCATCCAAAATCAGGTCTTTAATCTCATTCATCGTTTCATTCATAACCTTTGTACCCTTTTCGTACTCCAACTTTTCCTTGAAATCCTGCGATAGATGGCTAAAGATATACATTCCGAAGAATATATCCAGCAAATCTTTAAGGTCATCTGAAGTTAAGACAGCAGCCATAGCTGCATCAAAACAGTCAAGGTCGTCACCTATCTTTTCTTCAAGTTCATCCATCACACATTCCAAAGCTTCATTAGCAGCGGTATTGTCCAAACCTGCTACTCCAGCTTCAATGTACTCTCTTATCAAATCAAGAACATCTTGGCAACTTTTCCCCTCCAGCGAATGAACGCCTCTTCTGCTCAACCAGTCCGATAGCCCATTCTTGACTATTTCGCTGATAACAGATACCAGCCCTCCTGCGATAAAAACACCCGCATGGCCAATAGCCTTTGATCCTCCGCTGCTGACCTTTCCTCTGCCACCAGCAGCTCTTATCAAATACCTGACAGCATGGTGATAGTTTCTCCTGATCCGACTGTCCAATTGACGTTGTCTTTTGGCTATACGATCAGGTATGCCCGTAGTTATGGATTCTTTCTTCTTATCTTCATTTTCGTTCCCTTCCAATTCCTTGTCCAGGCCGTCGAGTTCTTCTTCCGCTCTGGCAATGGCGGTCACCGATGCAGATGCATTCCCCCAATTAGGCTCCCCAACAACTGTTGGCTTATGTCTATGAGATGTGCCCATATTTTATTTCTTATTTGCTGAATCTCTATCTTCAATGGCTCGCATAAGTCTTTCATTGGCTTTCAGCCTTTCCTTCAATTTCTTATCATCACCATATTTCGCTAAAATATCTTTAAACTTATTACCAAGCGAGAAAGGAATGGATGATACGGTGATTCTTGACAGAACCTCCAAAAAACGCCGATATGATCTCTCAACATCGTTCATAATACAGAAGTAATACACGCTATAGGCATTTTTATCATTGGCCGCCATCAGCAATTTTGAGTCCAGAAGTTCATATAGATCATCCAACTCATTAGTAGACAAAACCTTAATTTCATTCTTGCAGGCATCCTCCCTTATTGTATCAGAGGAAGCATTATATGCGTTGTTGAACACTGTCTTGACACGTGTTGAAATAAGCGACAAACCGCTCATCTCATCAACCAAATTATCCCTTGACACCCAGAAGAGCTCCTTCATATCCACTTCGCTAAACTTAGGCTCAGTCGATATCAACTTCAGCAAATCTGGGCTGTTCCAATCCTGATAATTACTGATGTCTTTCCCCCTGTCTTCTGCACAATCCTCAATCTCAAGCAATTCTTTAGGGATATCTTGATTGCCCATTACCCAAGTGTTTAGTTGCTTGAACTGGTCGATGTGTTTCTGCTCTATAAGCATAAGCTTTAACAAGGCAAATCTTGATTTCAAGTCCGTTATCTCTGATTGCGTCAAAAGGCTGGAACGTATCTCATATGCATTCAGGAAGCGTTTTATCAGTCTCGGATTCCATTTCAGGGCATTGCCAATGATTTTTGAGAAATGCGTAACAAAACCAACCGTTTCCCCAAGATTGTCTGGAATGGAGTACTCCTCTAATGCCTTTGTGATTTTGTCCCATCCGTAAATATCAAACTTGTTCTCAAGCGTAAAGTTTGCGAAATCTACCTGTACCTTTTCAAAAGCTTTCTTATCCAAGAATGATTGGCAGAAAAGCAAGGTCACGTAGGTCTCTACCTCTTTAGGACTCAATGACGGTATCTTGTATGGCAGTTGGATGAACTTCTCCATATAGGCATCACCAATATTCTTGCCCTCTACTCCCGCAGCGTCAATAATGTCCTTGTACTCGCTCTTAATGGCGTTTGAGACAATAAAACTATCAGCCGCTATAACGAAGGCGGTCTTGGGGACATCTAAGAACAGTTTTATGGCCTCTAGGTTCTCTATAATATGTCTTGGCAAACATCGGTCAAGGTCGTCAATCAGGATTACTATTTTTCCCTGCCTGCTTTTCTTTATCAGGTCTTCGAAGTCCTCCCTAAACTCACGAACGGCCTCGTATTTCTTCTCTTCATTCTCTGCATTAATTGCATCCTTTAGGAATTGTTCAGCCTTGTCCCCGGTCAACAAGTCGGCTAAATCCCCTTTGTGGTCTTTGAAAGCTTCCAAGAGAAGTGGAATAATTAGGGATGCTCCTCCAGTCATCGCCGCTGTAGCAACTGGCACAATAGCTGTTGCTGAGAACTTCAAAACACGCATCCAGTTGATTGACTTCCTCAATTTCACAAATGCCTGCTTCAGTGCATCATAGGCTCCTTCTGCATTATCTTTCACTTTTTCCAAAAAGCGTTCGTCTTTTTCTAAGGCATCTACTATACCCTGAATTAGAGCCATCTTGGCATCATCAAAACTCTCGAACGACCAGCCATCGAAGTAGACAACAACTGTGTCATCTTCCTTATTAAGCTGCTCTTCCAAAATCTTAAGGATACTGGATTTTCCAGAGCCCCAATCTCCATAGAGACCCACTGTAATGGGTAGATTCTTTTCATTCGTCACTACGTTTTTAAGCAGCGACGCATGTACGGTATACCCCAACAGGTCTTGTGTTGTCTCTTTATCTGACCACATTCTATCAACTATTATTTCCGAAACAGAGCATACCCGTCTTTCTTCTTCTCAATAACGCCTAGTTCAAAAAGCAATTCGAATATTGTCGTCACAGATTCACGGAACTCCGCTCCAACCGCAATTTTCTTTTCATGTATAATTTTTGCCCGCTCAAAGGCTGATACAACGCGGCTTTTATTACTCACAGGATCAATAGCCATCATCAAGTCAAAGAAGTCTTCTTCAACCTTCTTGCTGCCCGCATCATATTCTGCTACAGGTGATTCGGCTTTCTTATTAAATTTCTTAATGAAGTCATTTATCTTTTTGATCTGAGCCGCTGAGTGTGAATCGCCAATTAATGGGATTTCACTCCCGTCATGATTATAGAAATGGAGCATAAACCAATACTCAATACACATGTTCGAGAATGCTACTCCAAACTTCTTTTTCCTGGCCAACTTAATCCCTGCATCGAAATCATCCCTGCCGTCATTGTCGAATACAAGCCATCTCTTATCATATTTCTTCTTCTCCTCTTTAGGTAAAGACTTCCATGCTTTATCCGAATCATTTACAAAGTCAACACATTTCGATATGCCATGTCCTCGCTTGGTCACTGGAATAACCCTACAATTTGCTTTTTTCAAAAGGTCAAAGTAGCTTTTCTCGGTATTCCGACCTTCCACATAAAGGATATACTGGCGAGGAGGTTTAACCTTATCAGTTGTCCTTTTATAGTTATCCTTCCTATCCCTATGATTCATGGCTAATAAGATCAAGAATGTTATCTAACTCAACATACGGCACCCCCGTTAACCGTCCATCCAAATACATCTTCTCAATACTCGTTCTGATATTACGCTGAAAATGGGTAATCGGATAGACATTTGATTCTCCGTAGCGGTTCTTGTTAACAATGTATATCTGATCCTTGCGGAACAAATACTTCTTGTCTTTATTGTTATCCTCATATCCGATAGGATACGCCAGTAGCGATGTGTTTTGAGTGTTAACAATAAGTTGAGCACGATTGTCGGTTTGATAGAACAATTTAATGATTGTCGAGACAATGAACGGGTGTAAACCAGAGTCAATTTCATCTATCAGCAAAGTCCTGCCCTCCTTTAATGCACGTAGGATTGACCAGCTTAGGCGGAGCAGACGATTTGTTCCAAAAGACTCATCCACCTCCATCATAAACTGCCTTGTCCCTACCTTCTCATATCGGTCATTATATAATCTATGAGTAGTACTGACACCATCATATACTGGTCCTTTTAAAGCTTCTTCTCCAATAATGCTACGCATTTTCTCCGGAATAGAATCCGGATTAATCTCATGCATGGCAAAATCCTCAATGTTAAAGTCAAAAGCCCGCATGAAATCAATTATTTCGTGCTTACTATTCTCGTCCATAAGAGCTTCAATCGGAGCGACCAGTTCATTGGCAGAAATAACCTTCATCCGCCCGAACCACTGTACTATCTCCTTTGACAATGAGTCGTTAAACGTTGCTAAAAGAGTGAGCAAAGGTACTTCTGATGAAACCATTCCCGCTGATACGACGGTCGAATATACTTTCGCATTAATGTATGTCCGACCTATCTTCATTTTCAAATCACCGTCCTCATCTACCTTTCTTGATAGAATAAGAGTCTCTCTTTCGTTCTTTCTATATAGCCACTCCTCAAGAATGCCATTACTATTCAATTCTATTCCATAACGATATTGAATGCTCTCCAAAAGGAAAACGGCCTCAAAGAAAGACGGCTCTTCTGCCGATTTTGTTGAAAGACGGAAAGAGTCAAAATGACCCTTCCAGAAGTCAAAGGCAGGAATCTTATTGGCGTTGCGCGGAGGATAAACAACACTTCTAAAGAAAGCTACGGCATCAAACAGTTTAGACTTTCCACTAGCATTTGCACCATAAACAGCAACTGTCTTAAGCACCGAATACTCAAAAGGAGTAAAAACAGAATACTCATTTTTGGCGTCTGCTAACTCGGCCACAAGGCTAATCTTATTCTCGTCTTTGAAACTCTTAAAGTTCCCAAATGAAAAACTTACTAACATGTATCAAAATATTTAACAGAGCAAAAATACATATAATTTTCGGTTTTTGCGCTCCTTATTGTTTATTTTTACAGATAATTGCAAATATCGCAACTTAACATCACAAATAAGGAGCTCTCTAAAGGTTTACTTTCGTAGTTGTGGAATGAGTGCATCGTATCGAACCAAACTCTCAGATGAGCAAGTAACGCTTGCTTTATCGGTCATAGGCACCGCAGGAGCAGGGCAGCATCGGCCCGGATCATCGGCATCGGCCTATAATTCTTGTGCACTACTGCACTACAAGCAAAGTTACCTATTACAACACGTACTTGTCCGTCTGGATTAGCACGTCGATGTGACCATACAGAGCCGGATGTACGGGGGAAGTAGATCCTTCGGCTTTGTCTCAGGATGACATTCCTGAGAATGACAGAACTGCCGTCACGTTGAGGTGGCGGCAGTTCTCTTATGTGGAGGGGTTTATTTTTTGATCAGGACTATCCAACGACCGGTTTTACGTCCTTCTTTACGCTCGAGATATCCGTCTCTTTGGAGTTTGTTCAAATGGTATTTCACACCATCCGGAGTCAAATCAAGAATCGGAGCCAGAGCCTGACGGGTCAAGTATGGATCCTCGGCGAGCAAGTCCAGAATCTTTTGGGCGGTCTCACCTATGGGCTTTTGGGTAGTGGAAAACTTCTTTTGGGTAGTCTTTTGGGTAGTATCCTCGCCCTTTTGGGTAGTCTTTTGGGTAGTGTTTTCCGTCTTAGGTGTGGATTCCTGGTCAATGATGCGCTGGAAATCCCCATCCGTCTTGCCATAGAGGACACTGTACACCGTGGTGAAGAAGGAAGATGCGTCTGACTCGAAAGTTGGTGCGAGGTCTTTGCTGTATAGACGCAGCCCAGATGTGTGCGTGGTAATCTTCTGGAAACCAGAGCCGCGTTTCTCCATCAGGTCCAGTTGGGTAAAGACATCAGCAATGATGGGGTTGCGTCGCTTGGACGGAACCTTGAGGATATCGCGGTCCTGAATCCTGGTACCGTCGAACATGCCGCCCGGAGAGTAGAACTCAATGCGGTTGTCATAGATATCCACGTGGACTTCACTGCCGACCTCGGTCATATCCCGATGGATGAGGTGGTTGACGCAGCATTCCAGGATTGCGCGGTCAGAGTATTCCGGGAAATTGATGCGATAGTCAGGGAGTTTGAACCAACGTTTCGCCGTGCTGGACTTGATGAAGCCAGTCATCATTTTGAGCAGGTAAAGCAGGTTGCCGCTATACTCGGCATCGTTGACGGCATCCGTTTTCGTGAGTCCGTCCCAGCGGGTGCAGAAGACTCGCGACTGATATACATTGCAATTGTCCGAGAAAAGTAGGCCGCCGTTGGTTAGGGTGCCATCTTCCATAACAAGGCCCCAGGACTCAGGATACTTGTCATCCCATTGAAGGCGGGTTCTTTCGTGGTATTCGTTCGCAAGCATCTTGAAGCTGTGCTTGGAAATCTTCTCTTGGGACGGTAGGGCGTCCCAGCTGCGGTTTGTCCCTTTGAGCACCAGGTATAGAAGCTGGCGTGACGTGGCCTGTTTGCTTTCGTTTCCGGAGCGGACATAGGCCTGGCGGGAACCATCCAGAAAGAGGTAATAAGGCGTGAACTGCCCGGGCTTCACCGTCAGTTCCAGAATCTTATTGCCGTTTTCGCCCTCTGCTGGCGTGAGCGTCCACTCCGGTAGCGGATCCAAATGGGCATTGATCTTCTCGCTTATGAAGTCGGAATCTGCTTGGATGTCTTTGAGACCGGTGACGGAGCCATCGTTATTCACACCAAAGTATAAGGCCCCGCCGTCCGTGTTTGCAAAGGCGCTGACACTCTTGAGCCAGTGACGGATCTTCTTGCGCTCCAATTCATCCTTGAAGTCGTATGCCGTACACTCGGATATGAGTTTATTTCCCAGAATCTTCATAAATCAGTATGTTACGGATTACAAATTTAACATTTTATTTCCATTACCCTGGCACTTTTGTCTTGCCGTGCTCCCTGGTTTTCTTTTCCCAGTCCAAAACACGCCCTTGAGCTTGTTTCTTGTTGCTTCCAGAACGAATTGACTCCACGGTACTCCAAAATGCATCTTTCATTATCGAAAAATCGGTGGGGCAACGGTGGGGCAAGAAAAAAGAAAAACCGCATCTGAAGTATCTCAGATGCGGTTTTTAAGTGACTCC
>AUXO017275012.1_pt1 | contig 12182 bp, 13 predicted proteins | sample 768731 | NCBI WGS metagenome assembly AUXO01 (sample SAMN02715735, study PRJNA202380) | gut metagenome | biome: sheep rumen | host: Ovis aries | place: New Zealand: Palmerston North | reverse complement strand
TTTTCTCCTTTTTCTTTTTTATTATAATAATATTATATAATAAATTTTTTAAAAGGTCAAATGAAAGAAATATAGGTTTTAGGTTTTTCATCTTATAAAGAATAAAATTTAAAGGAGCAGATTTTACTGCAAAAAGGAGGAAAGTAAATGCCAGGAATTAATAATAATTTATATCCACCGATTTTTAAAAAATCATATATTCCTGCTTTTGTTGGTAGTTGTAAAATATATTTTTCTATTTCTTCATATAATTCACTATCTGATATTACAATAGCAGCTACACAAGTTATTGTTCAGAATCAGAAGACTAATCAATCTGTATTAAAACAAAGTGAATATCCTAGTGGTATAAAAATTACTACTTTTGGAATAGATAATAATATAGAAGGATAGGAAAAATATTATATTAATATTAATGATAATGATATATAGGGTGGTTTTAATTTTAATGAAACTTATAAAGTGCAAATTCGTTTTGCAAAGGTAGAAAATGTTCCGTCTACATCTAAAAAAATAGATGAATGGTTAAATGAAAATTTAGCTAATTTTTCATAGTGGTCTACGGTAGTTTTAATTAGACCAATAAGTGAACCTATTGTATCTTTAAAAAATTTTAATTTAGATGCTACATCTACAACTATAACAAGTAGTGATTTGACTATTTTAGGAACAGTATATCCAAGCGTTACAGGTGATTATGAAAGTTTTAAAAATTATAGAATTTTAATTTATGATGAAAATAATACTTTATTAGAAGATAGTAAAGATAAATATTTCTATGATTCTAATGTAATTCAATATAATTGTAAATATAGTTTTGAATCGGATAAAAACTATATTTTAAAAATACAAGTTTTATCTAAGAACTTATACTTTTTATAGAAAACAATTAATTTTTATGTAAATTATGCTACATACGAAGATTTTGAAGCTACTATTACTGCGGAAATAGATACAAAAGTAGCTTGTGCAATAATTACTTTAAATAATGATGCTTTTTTTTCAGAGATGGGAACAAATATTGTTATTAGAAGAACTTCTAATAAGACTAATTTTAAATTTTGGGAAGATGTTTATACTACTTTAATCCCTTCAAAAACTAATTTAAATTTAGTTTGGAGAGATTATACAATAGAAAGTGGTGTTTGGTATAAATATAGTGTTGTAAAAAGAAATAAAGAAAATTATAGATCTACTCCAATTGAAATAAAAAATCCTATTATGGGAGAGTTTGAAGATATATTTTTAACAGCATCAGAACAACAATTAACAATACGTTTTGATCCTCAGATAAATAATTATTCTAGAGTAGTGTCAGAATCTTTAACTGAAACAATTGGTTCTAAATATCCTTTTATTAGAAGGAATGGAAGAGTAAATTATCGAACTTTTTCTATTTCTGGTACAATTTCTTATTTTTGTGATTTATAGAGGAATTTAATGAACTCTTCTCAAGAAGATTTATATGGAACTGCCGCAAATCTTTATAAGAAATATAATTCTAATAATAATATTAATTTATATAATGATATTATTCAAGAAAAGGAATTTAGAGAAAAGGTTATAGAATTTTTATATAACAATGATGTTAAATTATATAAATCGGCAACGTAGGGAAATATTTTAGTTAAATTAATGAATATTTCTTTAACACCTAATAATTCTTTAAGTAGACAAATTTATAGTTTTACATGTACTGCTTATGAGATAGATGAATTTAATTATTAGAATTGTGTTAAATATGATATTCAAGATGAAGGTAAATATATAGAACAAACAAGTTTTTCTATTTCAAAGTTAGGCCAATTAATAATTCCTTCTTTAGATACTTATGATAAAACAACAAAAGATATAGTAGGAACTAAAAATAATTTTTATTTTGGAACTCAAGATATTCTTTCTAATCATATAAAAACAAAATATAAATTTTTATAGACGGAAGATATATAGATAAATATAAAATCTTTATCTTATTTAAAAATTAATTTAACTAGTAATCCATATCTTATTGGGTCTTCAAATGGACGTCCTTATGAAATAAAGGAAGAAGGAAAAGAAGCAATTTGTATTGGACATATTATTATAATAAATGGAGAATATGTTATAATTGGTACAGATGGAATTTATGAATTGTCTCAAGAGGATACTGATATAAGTTCTTTATCTTTTGTATCTCCAAATGAGCAAGGAGTTATAGATTTTGAAGCAGTAATATAGGAAAAAGAAAGAAAGAATAAGAATATTAAAGAGTATTCTATTATACCAAAAGTAGGCCAATTATGGGGAAGTTTTAAAATAGTAGAGAACATTAGTAGACCTATCTATTTAGATATTATTAATAGATATAATTTTACAGATAATAAAAATGGAATAAATCAAAAAGTTTCTCGTATAGCTGGACTACGAGTTCAAGCATAGCCAGGAATTTCTTTTTATCTTAAAGAAAGACAAGATACTGAATATGAAAAGCATACTTTAAATGAAACTGGACTATTAGAGTTTTATGATGAAAATACAGATATACAAGGATTATATTTTATTGGGCCAGAATTAATTGAGATTTCTCAATAGGAAAAAGAAAGAAACGGACTGCATTAGTATGAGTTTTATGATACAGGGGAAATAATTACTTTAGATAAAATTAAAAATCCAAAAAATAATTATGTATATCATTTATCTCCAATAAAAGATGATATATTAACAATTTCAAAATCTTAGTTATAGAATATTGAAGAAGATGAACATTCTATAATTAAAAGTTTTTTAATTTGGAATATAAAAAATAACGAAGGAGTTTTACTAGAAGATTTATAGTCTATAGGATTATTATATTCTTTCTTTAATACATATATTTTTTATAATGGGTCTTGGTATCCTTTTACGAAAGATCATTAGATAGTTCTTCCTAGTATAGAAGCAATTATAGATTATTATTGTATAGTTTTAAGGGAGAGGTATTAAAATGTTAATGCAAAAAGATTATTTAAATGATACATCTTTTTTAAAATATATTGCGGGATTACATATAAAAGAATATTTCGTAAAAATTTCTATATTAGATTGGAAAGAAAATTTTATATAGGATATATAGGGAAAAGTTGTATCGGCGAATATTAATATAGATGGAAACAGTATTATAAGAAGATCCGCCAATATTAGTATGATTGTAGATAATGATTAGACTAATATTACAAATGCTAATAATTTAATTTCTATAAATAAAAAAATTAATCTTCAGATAGGATTTAAAAATACTACGAGTCAATATCTTTCTTAGGAATTTTTCTGGTTCCCGCTTGGTATTTATGTTATTACAGATAGTTCTCTTTCATATTCTGACACAGGCTTAACAATTTCTGTTCAATTAAAGGATAAAATGTGTTTATTAAATGGAGAATGTGGAGGCACTTTCCCTGCCTCTGTTGTTTTTGATAATTTTATAACAATAGATGAAAATGGTTAGGAAATTATTAGTAGACCAACAATTTATCAAATTATTCAAGAATTAGTGAATCATTTTGGAGGAGAGCAGCTAGGGAAAATAATTATTTCTGATTTAGATATTAGAGTGAAACAGGTCGTAAAATGGACAGGTTCATCTCCACTTTATATTTGTAAAAAGAATTCACAGTATCTTTATACTTTAAATCCTGATGAAGAAAGTGAAAATGTTGATTGGCCTAAAAAGATATTTCAATATGGAGAAGATATTGGATATATTTATACAGATTTTACTTTTCCAGGAGATTTAATCGGAGATGCTGGAAATACTGTAACTGATATATTAGAAAAAATTAAAGAAGTTTTGGGAAATTATTAGTATTTTTATGATATAAATGGAAATTTTGTTTTTCAAGAAATAAAAAATTATTTAAATAATGCTCAATCGAAATATATTTTAGACAGTTTAAATGAACATAAATTAGTTCCAGATTATATCAATGCGTTAACTGAAGATAGTTTACAAGCATATTTAATTGATATAAATAATGGAACATCTACATTTAATTTTAATGATAGTAATTTAGTTTTAAGTTATAATAATAGTCCTAAATATGGAGAAATAAAAAATGATTTCGTAGTATGGGGTATCCGCACAACGTCTGAAGGATATGAGATTCCGCTCAGGTACCATCTTGCTATTGATAGTAAACCTAAAATTGGTAATAAATATAAAGTTTTTCAATATATAGATGAATCTGATGGAATAGAAAAATGGTACTATCCTATTACTTTTGATTCAAAAGACAATTTTCCTTCTATTGGCGCGGTCGGGACTTTTTATTACGATGGACAAGATATTTATAAATGGGGAAAAGTATCTGATAATGACTATGATTATATAATAATTGATGCTACTCTTGAAGAAATATAGACAACAGATTGGAGAACATAGTTATATTTTCAAGGATTAGTTGCAAATGTGTTAGGTACGGAAAGTAATTATTATTTTTCGGAATTATATAATGAATGGCCTTTAATTTATGATATAAGATAGCATAAATTTTTTGATTAGGTAATTAACGATCCTACTCAAATAAATTTCTTTTTAGATTTTATTGACGCTCCCGCATCTGCTATTTCAGAATTAAATGTAAATAATATAGGTAGAAGAACTAAAGTTTTTAATGAAGATAAAAATGTAAATTGTGTATTTTAGGCTTGGATACCTGATTTGATTTTAATTAATACAGGATGGGATAGTAAAACTCAAAATAAAATTATAACAGAATGTAAAAATAGAGGTCAATCTTATTATAGGGTAAAACCAGAAATTTATAATATTTTAGATATAGGAGGAATGAGATATTCTGCTTATGAGGAAATACGGCAAGTAATTCATTAGTATACGAAATATAATGAAACAATTTCATTACAAACTTTACCTATTTATCATTTATAGCCTAATACAAGGATAACGATTAATAACGATGAAAGTAATATTTTTGGAGATTATATAATTTAGAGTTTATCTTTTTCTCTTGATAATTCAAGTTCATTAACAATAAATGCTATAAAGGCCCCAGAAAAAATTTAAGGAGATAAAAGGATATGAGTTATACAATAGGTCAATTTAGAAGAGATATGTTAAATACATATTTAAACAAGATTAATTTTATTAAACAAGACGTATAGACTTCATCTTCTGATATATCGGAGGATATTGTTTTTAAAGATATTGCTTTTAAAATAAATAATGGTATTTTTGATAAAAACAAAAATTATTATTTTAAATTATAGATTAAAAAAACTTCATCTAATCAAGATTTTTAGATTTCATTATAGAATCTTAATTAGTAGAATAATTCTTCTGTACAAAAAATAAAAAGTTTTTATATTTCATCAAAACAAGAACAAGAAATTAATGATATTGTTGTTGTTAATATTGTTTTTAATCCTATTGTAAATTTTACTCATTTGGTTTTAAAATTATCAAGAACATATGAAGACTTTTTAATTGTAAAATAGTAGGAGCAAGAAAAAACTTACGGAAGACTGATTGAGATTAATGATGAAGGTTGTGAATTATTTTAGATACAAAATATTTTAAGTAGTTTAAATAATATTTCGTAGCTTAAAAAAATTGGTGTACAGGGACCTTCTGGTTTGTTAATGTGTATTAATGGATAGGAAATTAGAATTGGTCCAAGCGGAATTTATTAGATAAAAAATGGTTATAAAATTAATTTTATTGGTTTTATCATTACACCAGAAGAATTATCAAAAACTTATTTTATATTGGATTATCAATATGAAAAAAATGAAGAAGGGGGAAATTAATAAATGAACTATGGAAGTTTTTACGGAGGTAAAAGAGGAGCTTCTTTCGTTATTGTAAAAAATTATCCTGATATTGCTTCTATGGTAAGAGATTTCTCACAAGGTGGAAATTTTTTAGATGTTAAATATGATGAGTACGTCATTATAAATACAGTAAATAAAAATAATGGAGATAACGGAAAAATTTTTAGACGTGGCTATGATTATAATAGCGAAAGAAAAATTTCAGGTTATCGAGTATATAAAAATGGTCAGGAAATTATTGGCGGAAATGCTTAGGATTATTAGGGAGCTACATATATTTTTAAAGAGGATATACCTGCAGGAGGTGCGATTTATGTAGGTACTGTTGCAGGTCCTGCCGGCCGCTCTCCGCATTTAAAGATATTATCTTATGATGACATCCAAACAGTTTAGGACGGTTTTTAGAATCAAAAATCACAAGGCAATTTATCCTTAATAAAAGAAGATTTATTACCTGGAAAATATGAAGAAAATGATGAAGTGAAATATAATGATGATATATTATGGTATTGCGCTTCGGTAAGAAATTAGAATTAGGATGATAGTATTGCTTATCTAGGATTTAAAATACCTTATTTTGTTACAGATTTTATAACTGAGTCAGTCTCTTCTTATAATAATAATGGACAAGTAGAAGATACTAGTAAAGCGGAAAGAATAGATGATTTATCTCATCCATTTTATGAAAAGTGGAAATTTTTAATTCCAAAAGGAATAAAAGGAAATTCTTTAAAAAATATTTATTTAACTACTTTTGAAGATTTACCTAATAAAAAAGTTTTTATTAGTTAGAATAATTATTATTTATATAATAATGTTTTAAAAGTTTTTGAATATGGAGATGAAGACCAATCGTCATCTACATCTTTAGATACAAGTTCTATTGAAATTGAAATAGGTAAACAAACTTATAGAGTTTTACCTAAAACTCAAATTATAATAGGTGAAGAATTTAGTTACGATGTGGAAAAGAATCCCATATAGCCTATAAAAATTCATTTTTTAGGTATTTTAAATCAAATCGTTCAAGATGGATTTATAATTGAAGATAATGGTGATATTCGTATTAATTTTACAGATGGAACTTCATTAGAAAAAACAGGTTTTATTAAAAGTATAGATGATATTGTTTTTTATAGAGACTCTAATAATAGACTTAAATTACAAATCCTTTTTAATACAGAAGATGAATTAGGAAATAAAGAGAATGTTGAATATGAAAATGTAAAATTCATTGATGATATTTCTTTTGATGATAATGGAACAGTAACAGTTAATTTTACGAATGGAGAAACTTATACAAAAACAAATGTTTTTAAAAATATTACAAATATTGCTTTTGATAGTAATAATTTAGTTTTTACTTTTAATGATGGTACTTCAGAAAGTAAACCTATTTCTTGGATTTCTGATATGGAAATTTAGGAATCAGGAAATATTAAAGTGAAAAGAAATGGTGGAAATGAATGGTAGCCTAATCCTATAGGACAAATGAAATGGATTAATAATATGACTTATGAGCAGGATTAGAGTGATAATTATAGTAACAAAACCATAATAACATACAATGATGGTACAAGGGATGTTTTTGAAAACGCTTTTAAAAGTATTGTAGACGTGCAAGTTGATTCAGTAACTAATAAATTAGTGATTGTTTATAATACAATAGATCCAAATACTAATGAAAATTAGAAAAGTGAAATTGATTTAGCAGGGGGATTAATTACAAATGTAAGTTATGATTATACAAATGGTGAAGTTACAGTAGAATATTCTGGAGGAAAAGCCGATCAAACATTTTCTCTTGATGTTCCTGCAAAAGTTACATTTGCAAATTCAAATCCTGCAAGAGATAATTATAAATTAAAAATAACTTCTTTAGATGATGCTGTAACTTTTCTTGAAAGTGAGCCTATTGATTCTATTTATGATGTTCAAATAACACCAAATGACCATCATTTAGTTGTTTTATTTGCTAGCACAGTTACAAGAAATAGAATAATTGAAGAAAGAAAAAATTATAGAAGTGAAATAACTGCACGAGATGGAGTATCATATTCAGGATGGTTAGATTTAGGAAGTATTACTAATAAATCTGGAATTTTTATTGGATTAAATTTAGACCATAATGATTTTAATACCGATATATTAACATTTAATAATTTATCTATTTCACAAATCGTTGCTAAATTAAATACAGATTATCCTACAGGTTTATAGGATATAGATGAAAATCAGGGCTTAGCTGGAAAAATTATTACTGTAGGATAGCCTTAGAGTGATAAGAAGTTTTTTGGATTTAATTATAGTTATAATAATGGTAGCTATAAAGGATGGTATTATCTTGGTTCTATTGATAATGTTGATAATGTTATTTCTTGTGCGATGGGGACTTACGATTAGTTTATTTAGGAAGGCAGTCCCGCAGAATCTGTTGCGGAAGATGGTTTATATTTTATTATTTAGGATATTTAAAAATGAGGTAATAAAGAATGAACGGTTATCAAGGACAAATTCGTGCTATAGATCAATAGAATCATATATTTTTGGCTAATTAGTAGCTTTTAGATATTATTCAATAGAATGCTAAAAGTCCTATTAATTATATTAAACGTTTAGGAGTTTTTGCAAAAGAAGGTACTAAATTAAAAATAAATGATATTTAGATAGAAATAGGTAAAACAAATATATATGAGATAGATTAGATGGAAATAACTTCTATTAAGTTTAAAGAAAATACTTCTAATGAAGTAATTCTAGATTTTATTATATAGATAGGAGGATGATATAATGTTTGCCAGTGGAAAAATTGGTCAAGTAACGGGCCCCTTTGCTGCAGGTGTTGATTTAATGGCAGATGAAGGTGCTATTGGAATTTTTACTCCAGCTAATTACAGACCTATAATTTATAAAATGGGTATTCAAACAGAAAAAGATACCATTGTTGAAATAAATGATACACAAATAAAGATTGGAAAAACAGGTATTTATGAATTAGATGATGCTGTAAAAATTTATAAAATAGTTTTTCCTAATGGAGCAAGTGAAGATACTTTAGTTGATTTTATTTATATTGGTTAATAAAGGAGATGAATATGGTATCGTTTTATGGAAATAATAGTTTTTTAAATGGAGATAATAATCCTATTACCGCTAAAGATATATCAAATGCTTTAGGTTTTATTCCTGTTTTATATAGATTTAATTTTGATGCAGAAACATCTGTGTTAAAATTAGATACTATTAATGGAAAAAATTCTAATTTAGCTAATAGAAGTATTACTGCTAAAGATATATCAGATGCTTTGGGTTTTATGCCAAGTTTATATAGATTAAATTTTGATATAAATTAGGACTCATTAAGTCTACAATCTTATAATATTAGTTAAAAAGGAGTATTCAATGAATAAATTAAAATATATTCGTATACAAAATGAAGATGGTTCTTATGGTGAAAAAATTCCTTTTTATGTAGATAGTTCTACCGTAGAAATAAATGGACAATCTTTAACTGCAAAAATAACTGAAATAGATAATTCTTTAAATACAAAAGTAGCAAAATAGACAGGAAAAGGATTATCTACTAATGATTATACAAATGTAGAAAAACAAAAATTAAATGGAATTGAGGCGGGAGCTACTAATACTGAGATTGATTCTACATTAAGTGTAGAAGGGGCTGCCGCAGACGCAAAAGTTACAGGCGATGCTCTTGCTGAATTAGAAAATTTATCTTTTGTACATATTGGGGATGAAGCACCAAGTAATGAAAAAGTTGAAATTTGGGTTGATACCGATGAAGAACCCAATTTAGTTATTGATGAAACATTATCTAATCATGGTTAGGCTGCTGATGCTAAGGCAGTTGGAGATAAAATAAATTTAGAAAAAACAATTTTACAACAAACTATAAATACTCAAGCAGAGCATTTTAATACAGAAATAACAGAGTTACAATCTTTAGTAGGTTCACCTCTTGTTGCTACTGCTGCTGATGAAATGATTGATATAAATAAAATTTATGTTTATGTAGGTTCGGAAACGGGATATATAAATGGCAATTGGTACTATTATAATGGTACCAATTGGGTATCTGGAGGAATTTATAATGCTGTCGCGCTAGCGACCGATTCCATCCCCACACAGGGCAGTACAAATGCAGTAAGCAGTGGGGGCGTGTATGAGTCGATTAATGAGATAAGCGGTGATATTAATGACTTAAAGAGCGATTTAAATGATCTAACATCAGTTAAAAGTGAAATTCCCTTTAGCCAAGCAGGAAATAGAGCAATAGCATTAAATATGGCGGTAGGGCAAGCAGTATCATTAACCCCATATCAGGTCAGTGCCAACACATGGCGGTATGCTGTTGTTCCATGTGTGGCAGGACAAAAAGTAGAATTGAATCTCAATGGAGGTTCAACTCCTAGAGCATACGGATTTATTGATAGTAATAACATCTTACTTGCGGTTGCTGATTACGGACATGCTGAAGGAACTGTAGTTGCACCAGAAAATACTGCTCAACTTGTGTTGAATGATAACAGTAACGGAACTGCTTATTTCATAACACCAGAAGGACGTGTTGATGCACTTGAAAAGGAAGTTGCAGAACTAAAAACAGAATCAATTGATGTGATTGTTGGAAACAACATTTATGATTCCAACAAAAACGTTTATGGAAAGATGTTTTACGAAAGCAACGGCAATGTCATCTGGTATGAAAATGAATATACAACTGAATACACGTCCGTGATAATTCTAGTTGAAAGCGAATATGTTACTTTTTCAAGTGATAATGCCGGCACTCGTTTGGCTAGATATTATTTCACAGCAAGCGATACACTGCCTACTGGAATCATATCTTCTGCAATTCCAAATCAGGATATTGGAACTGGATACACAGTGCAGGTTCCAGACGGAGCGACATTTATGTGTTGCAGTTTCCGCAATTTGACCGAAAACACCAACATGATGGTGAATAAAGGGCAAACCGCATTGCCTTACGAACCATATAGCATGAGCTATTATGTTAACGGTGAAAAGATACAGATGGAAAGCGGTATAGATGCTGAATACATCAAAGCACCGTCTGAATATAATCTTGTTGTCGGTGACACTTTTCAGCTTTTTTATAAAGGCATCATCAATGCGGTGCATCCGGAGATTTGCGATGTAGTTGTCAGTTGTGCTAAAGGCAAGGCGTTTGAAAGATTTTATGAAATAACTCCATCTGTTGCCGAAACATTATCTATGACGATCAGCCTGTATGGATTAAATCATGAACTGTTAGAAAGCAAAATTGTTTCTTTAAATATCCACGCAAAAGCATCCTCACCGTCAGCAGTCAAGAATGTATTATGTGTTGGTAATAGCTTGACTGTCAACGGCGAATGGGTTAAAGAAGTTCATCGTAGACTTACGCAAACAGGCGGAACACCTGAAGGCGATGGACTGAGTAATATTAACTTTATCGGTACAAAAGTATCCAACAATGTGCATTATGAAGGGTATGGCGGTTGGACATTCAGAAGTTACAATACAGAAAACGTCAGCGAAAATTCAAAAGTTATAACGTGTTCCCATGACAAAACGCAGGACGATCAGCACAGTGTCTACAAAGCATCAAATAATTCAACATGGAAATTAGAGACAATTGAAAACGGACAGATTAAGATTCTTAATGTTTCTGGTTCACCGTCAACATTTCCATCAACAGGAACGTTGACATGGGTAAGCGGTGGAATTAATCACAGTGATATTGTTTATACTGCATCAGCAAACAGTGCAGGCAATCCATTCTGGAACAGCGTCACAGGCAAAGTGGATTTTGCAACTTATGCTTCAAATCTCGGTGCTAGTTCTATTGATTACGTGTATGTTCTGTTGGGTTGGAACAGTGCAGGCACAAAAGAAGCTGATTATAAAGCAACGGCACAAACATTTATTGACAATGTTCATGCGTCATTTCCTAATGCGAAAATCATCTTAATCGGCTTAGAGATTCCTGCAAGAGATGGACTGGCAAATAACTATGGTGCAACAGGAATCTATAGTCAATATTTCACACTGATGCAATATGTCTTCAGCTTAGATAAATGGTATGCCGATTTAGCATCAGACAACGCAAACGTTACAAGCATAAACCTGTCTGGTCAATTTGACACCGAATACAACATGCAGACAGCCACAAGACAGGTTAATACAAGGAACAGCGCAACTGAAGCATATCAGTCAAATGGAGTGCATCCTGCAAATAGTGGATACATGCAGATAGCTGACGCAGTATATAGGGACATCACAGCCAAATTGTAACTTAAATGACACTTTAATCTATTTTTTGAGAAGAATAAATGCTTACATACTGCTTTGAATCC
>AUXO014077156.1_pt1 | contig 12182 bp, 14 predicted proteins | sample 768731 | NCBI WGS metagenome assembly AUXO01 (sample SAMN02715735, study PRJNA202380) | gut metagenome | biome: sheep rumen | host: Ovis aries | place: New Zealand: Palmerston North | reverse complement strand
AACCACCCTCGCGGCACATCCATGGGCGGCATTGGGAGCGGCTGCCGCAGCAGGAATTACAGCCGTAGTCATTGCTGTAAAGAAATGGAATGACACGCAGATTGAGGATAGCTTTGCGGAAAAATTTGGAAATGTTCAGCTTAATGAAGAACAGGCAAGCCAAATGGCTGAAAAAATCCTGAATGTGAAATGGAAAGTGAACGTAGAAGGATCCCTTGAACATTTCGAAAATGCCGACCAGCTTGCACAGCAGGCTTCCCAGGCACTTTCGCAGAACAACAGTATTGAGTGGAAGGCGAGACTCGGATTCAAGCTAGACACTAGCGATATAAGTAGTTACAAGCAGAATATTCAAACATACATCGACAGTATTCAGCAATCTCTGTCAGAACAGACCCTTGCTCTAAGCCTGTCTGTCTCGGATGTGAACATTAAGTTCGCTGGCAAAGATAATTTGAATAGTATCATACAGCAATTCGCATCTCAGGATATCGCTGACGCAAGCGCACTAAGTTCGAAACTCACCGAAACAGTTGAGAAGGCTCTCGAAGATGGCATCATGGATGTGGATGAGCAGGCTTCAATAGACCAGCTCCAGCAGAAGATCAATAACATCATGGCAAACTGGGATGAGGGGCAGGCACAGGCAAAGCTCGACGTACTGGAACAGCAGTATGGAAAACTGTCAGGAAAAGATCTTACAGAGGATTCGTTCACAGAAGTTGTCAAGAAGCTTGGAGAACAGAGACAGGATGCAGCAGACGCATTAGAGAAAAGCAACACAAGTGCACTTGCAGGGATAAATGCTATGCATAATGCTGGCAGACTCACTGATTACCAGTACAATTCTGCAAAAGAGCAGTTGACAGAATGGGCGAAGAACCAGCAAGCAGATACCCTGATGAAATCTCTTAAGTTTGAGACAAACACAATCTCTGACACATATGCAGAAAAACTCGAAGAGAACGGGAAAGCGATTCAGGATAGCACCGGAAAATTCATGAAGGAAATGAATTCATACTTCAAGAACCAGGATTACAGTTCTCTTTCCGATTCATTGAACTGGGGCTTTAATCAGGCTATGGTCGGAACAACCATTTTTAGTGAGAAAGACCAGAAAGCGATCCACGACTTATGGAAGGTGATGGAGCCTGATGCGTCGGAGATGACAGAATTACTTGACAGCTACAAGAAAGCCGGACAAGCTGTGCCGAAGTCTGTGATGGATGGATATAACGAAGCGATGCAGATCGGTGCTGCAGCTGGTGACGCCGATGCAGCATGGGCCGTATTTGCTCAGCAAATGGTTGCTGATCCGGCAAATAAAGCCCTTGTAAATGCAATCGAAAAAGGAACAGTAGCCGCACCTGAGGAGCTTAAAGACGCACTTGACAGAGCAATGCTTAAGGTTACTGATGAGCCTCTTACACTTGAAGAAATCCAGGCTAATATCAAGGGAGTAAAAGTTGACGATGCCGGATTAAAGGCATTGCTGAAACAGCAGATTGAAGGGCTTAGTACAGGAGAAGCCGTAGAACTTGACGGAGGGAAAATTGCAGTAAAGTTTGATGTCGAAACGGCAATGACCGCAGAGGATCTTGCATCAAAACTCGGGATGCAGGTCGATTCTCTCTTGAGCAATAACCCTGGATTAACAAGAGATACTGAGCTTAAGGTCGGAACGAAGATAACGATTGACGAGAACGGGGTAACCGTGGACACGGCTGGCGTTGGACAGGCTGTTCAGAACGCCGCTCAACAGGCAGCAAATGCAGCTGGTACGCCAGAAGTAAGCACCACGGCAAAAGAGAATGTAACCCTTCAAGCCGGAACCGTTACTGACAACTCAAACGCACAGCAGGCAGCACAGCAGGCGGCTGATTCCGCAGGAACGCAGGAAGTCAACACAACAGCCACGGCCAATACGACAGTAAAGGCTGGTGAGGTTGATACCTCGCAGGTATCATCCGGCATCGAAAGTGCATTGAGTGGAGAACAGAAAACCGCGAATATTACAGCCCCGGCAAATGTGACATTAACTGCCGGAAATGTAGATGCATCTGCGGTGGGAACTGCGGCCCAAGATGCTGTGAACACACAGTTTGCCAATGCTTTGACCGCGAACGGAACTGTAAATGCACAGCTCACAAAGGGGACTGACAATGTTGCTGAGGTTTATGCACAGGTCGGCAGCGCAATTTCGGCTGCCTTCAGCCAAGCCTACAGTGCAAGCGCAAGGGTAAATGTTGTTATTACCGCAAATTACAGCCTTGCGAATCCTTCAAAGACAATCTCGTTCGGTGGAGGAGGAACCGGAAGTGCAACCGTGACTGCTTCTCTGCATGCAGCCGGAGGATATTTTGACCAACCGCATCTTGGAATGGTTGCAGAGGCCGGGCCAGAGTATATCATTCCGATGGACGGTTCCGATCGCAGCCGCGAAATGCTTGCTGATGCTGGCTCTATGCTGGGCGTTTCAGACTCACCCACAGTAACTCCCACTCAGGCACTAAACAACGGTGCACGGGGCGTTAATGAATCCACAGAGGTGTTGTCGAAGGACATCAACCTGAATATAAACGGGAGTGGAAAGATGAAGATCAACTCAAACATGTCCAAGTCCGATGTTGTGGATATTATCGTGGAAAATGTGAAAGATATTTTGCTGAATATCGTGCAGCAGGAGATTATGGACGAGGGAGACGGAGCATATGAGTACTGATTACCAGATTTATTTTAACTACAATAACGATCAGAAGGTGTATTGCATCCCTGTAAATCCCGAAGAAATCCTGATATCGATGAACGGTAAAGTGACGTCAGCCGATATTGATAAGTTTGGGGAGATTTTCCACAAGGGAAAACGAGGCGCAATCGTTGTGAGCTTCGAAAGCTTCTTTCCGGCAAGATACGAGAAACAAATATGTTCATGTTCCCCTGGACAGTTCAAATCTCCAGGGGACTGGATAAAGTGGATGAAGGCCCTTGAAGAGGCATCGAAACCATGTCATATCGTGGTTACCGGATCCCCGATCGGAGTAAATTTTTACGCGGATGTGACATCGTTCGAAGCCAGAGAAGTTGGCGGAGATCCCGGAACAATACAGTATTCTGTGGAAGCAAAAGAATCCAGGACACCAAAGGTAAATAAATACGTCAACAAAGTTCCGTCATCGCCATCGAATGCGAAAAGCAGACCATCAAACAAGACGACGCCAAGAACTTATACAGTAAAAGCCGGGGATTGTTTATGGAATATTGCAAAAAAATTTTATGGCAATGGAGCTTCGTATACAAAACTCCAGGGAGCGAATCAGAGCACAATCCAAAGCTGGTGCAATAAGTATAATCACGGAAATACAATAGGCAACACCCTTATCTACCCAGGCCAGGTGCTTACGATTCCGTAGGAGGAGCTATGAATAATTTCACATTTTCTGTTGGGAAGGGGAACACATTTTATGATATATCCCAATTCGTAAGCAGGGTTGTGTGGTCCGGCAGGAGGGGGAAGGCTGCACGAACTGTTGAAGCAACAGTAATGAACTCTGAAACGTTCGGAGGGATAGGCACAGACACAAATGTCGCTGAGGGGAAAATATGTGTCTTGAAAGACAATGACGCAGGAATCACAATTTTCCAAGGCTTAATAATGTCCGAGAGATACAACCAGAAACGGCAGCTCGTGTTGAAGGCTTACGATATGGGAGTTTACCTATCGAACAGCAAAGATAGTTTTACGTACAAACAAAAAACAGCAGATCAGATTTTTAGAGATTGTTTAAACCGATGTAATGGACTGCCTGCCGGGAACGTAGAAGGAACCGGATTCGTAATCAATGAGCTGGTGAAGAAGGGAACAACGTACTGGGACGCGATTGAAGACGCTCTATCTCAGACATATCTTGCCACCGGAAAACGCTATTACGCTTATTCTGAAAATGGGAAGATGAATCTTATCTTACGGAAGCCAGCAAAAGAAATGCCTGTAATTGAGTTGCAGACAAATGTGGAGCAATACGACTATACTAGAAGCATCGAAAATACACGGACTCGATTGAAAATCGTAACTGGCAAAGGCACAGTAAAACGAACGGACGTGATAAATAATCTTGAAAGTAAAATCGGAGTGTTCCAGGAATTCGATTCTGTTGATGAAAAAATTAGTGACTCCGACCTCAATAAGAGAGTGAAGACTTTCCGAACAGAAAAAGGCATTGTCGGCCAGACCTTGACCGTGACCGTTACCGGAGATCCAAAAATAAAGGCTGGAAGCACAGTGTACGTGAAGATCGATAGCCTGTCTATAAAACGAATGATGTATGTTGAAGAAGATACCCATACATACGAGGGAGGAAAGCACACAATGAAACTCACAATGTCTTTCGATCCAGCGCAAAATTGACCGAATACGAGTTGAGTGTATGGGCCATCGCTGATTGGAGGGGACAAAATGGGTATGATGAGACCAGTAAGCATAAAGGGGCAAATCCAGGAGATAGCCGGAAAAGGGATGCCTACTGTAGTAGTTGGAAATGTGGAGTCACAAGCACCAATAAAAATTATATTAAAGGACGATATCGGAATACAGTTAACCGAATCATCCTTGTTAATCCCGCAGAGGATCCTCCCTTTAGAGAAAGGAGAGGATCTTTTTCTTTTGGCTGTAAACGACCAAAAAGTTTATTACGTGCTGGACAAGGTTGGGAAATATGGAAACGGTATAGACAGAGACAAGGCTCCTGGAGAATACAGCCAGTATTTACACTGTAAGAGTTGTCCATACTGCTGATGGGAGGTGATTGATTTGGCAACGATAGTTCAGGAGATCGCAAATGCTCCAGAGGCTTCTGGGATTGAAGAACAAAATATAATTCATCGCACATACCGGATGGATTACGAAAATCACAGGATCATCGGAATGATTGACGGAAAAGAAGCCGCTATGCAGCAGATATGGAAAGAACTGTTAACGAGGAGATACGCCTATCTCATATATGACGATCAGTACGGCAATGATCTCATGAACAAGGTCGGGAATACAGACCTGACGCAAGACTATCTTGATAATGACGTTCCGGCGATGATCGAAGACTGCATAACTGTTGACGATATCGTTGACGGAGTGGAGAACGTTGGCTTCGAAATGATTGACAGGGACGGAATAAGCCTGACCGTAGAGGTCAACACGATTTATGGGGATGCTGTGCTGGAAGGGGTGATCAATAATGGCTGAGGCAGAATCAGTGAAGAATATTGAGGATCTGAACATAGATGAAATCACTGAGGAATTTCTCGAAAACGAGGCTATAGAACAGGGCATTGCTTTAAACGTTGACACGAGACAGGGATCCCTGTACATGGATGCCGCAGAAGGTCATATCATCCGAGCAGCGAAATTTTTCGATGACCTTAAGCAGGTGGCAAAGATCATCTCCATGTCCTCGTGTACTGGAGATGTGCTGACGGAAAAAATGGCAGAGTACGGTCTATACAGAAACCCACCGGAAGCAACTCCGGCAAGGTACTATGTCGAATACAATGGGGCCGTCCCAAATGTAGGGGACAAAGTAACGTGCGATGGCCATATACTAACCGTTGTGTCGGTGGGAGAAAAAATCGTTATTGAAACAGAAGAAACCGGAACAGAGATGAATAGTCTTGTGCCTGGATCAGCTGTGTTGCCAGAAATAGATATAAATGGGCTGATAAGCTGCACGCTCGGAGAGCTCGCAGAGCCTGCCCTTAATCCTGAAGATGATGACACCGCAAGAGCAAGGCTTATTGCGAAATGTTCTGGCCCTTCCGAGAACGGAAATATGGCCCAAGTGCAGTCATGGTGTGAGAGCGTTGAGGGAGTCGGAAGGGCGAGAATTATTCCTGTATGGAACGGACCACAGACAGTAAAAGCCATAATCATAAACACTGAAGGAAAGAGACCTACGGATGCCGTAGTAAAGAATGTACAAGACTACATTGACCCTGGCATAACCGGGATGGGGGAGGGAGCTGCAGCCATCGGACAGTTCGTAACCGTGGAGGGCGCTACCGAAGTCCCTGTGAACATCAGTGTTTCCATTGTCAGATCTCCAGAGACTTCAAAATCAACACTCGAAGATGAACTCAAAAAATATCTTACAGACTATTTCAAAAGCATAGCATTGCAAAAAAAATACAATATAGATATTCAGGTGAGGTATCAGAGGGTGGCCGCAACGATTACTGAAATGCCTTCTGTTGTGGACCATGAAAATTTGCTGATAAATGGATCCGAGTCAAATATCAAATTTGAGATATCTCAGATACCTGTTCTTGGGGAGGTGACCATTAGTGATAGTGTTCAATAATCGAGATCGCCCGAATTATGAACGAGTGGTCGATATGGGACCTAGATGGCTGAATGAATATCTGGAAATGAATGCGAATTATCGATTCGCCGGATGGACACTTGACCTGATGGCTCAATTCCTTGAGCAACTTGTGCTGAATGAATTTCCACGATATTGCGATATAAATACGCTTAGAACGTATGAAAAAATATTTGCCATTGAATATGACGGAGATGTCACCATCGAGGAACGCAGAAGAACAGTGCTGGCGTATTGGGGAGGAATCGGGAAGATAAACAAAACTGCCATCATCGGCATTGTATCGCAGTACACCGGAACGATTGCGGATGTTAGATGGGACAATGAAGCACTGATCATTGATTTCGACAACACAGATACAAAACCTGTATCCATTGGGATGCTGCAAAAGTTGTTGCGCAGGAGAATGCCTGCACATATAGACTATCGGCTCAGATGCGTATGCAGGCCAAGAATCCGCGTCTGTACTCATACTGATAAGTGGAGGACAATCTTCGAACAAGCTGGAACGAGGCCAGGCGTCAGTACAGGACTTCGAATATCAGAACCACGGTTGGAATTAAATACTTCAGATACCGGAGGCCATAGAGGATTGTTCGGAATGACTGGCGAAGCTGTAACAGGAGAAAAGCCGAAACCAAGCACCGGATTATCGTTAAATCCTGTTGATATTGAGGCTGACACAACAGGAACTGGAGGATCCAAGGCTGCACATCCGATGGCTGGAAATGCTGATGCTGGAACAATACCAAAGACCAGCACAGCACTGAGCCAGTATGACAATTATTTGGAATCAGAGGTAACCGCAGAGAGCTGGCAGGCAGAATACCAGATGTGCGGAGAAACCTTTGATCTATAAAAAATTCACAGAAGGGAGGCAGGAGAATGGCGCTACTTACGTCAGCGGCCTTGCAGGGGTACAGAGACTTCACGAAACGAAGGGTTCACCATGCAAGGTATCTGATCGATTCTACGTGGCATACAGCGAGCATAGAGTCGGTCGAAACATTGCCGAACGGGATTGTCGAGATCTCGTTCATGATTGAACTGGAATCTGGATCAGGAACCGTGAGACAGGTTCAGCTTTACGATACTGACAACCAGGTATGGCTCTCCAAGACGGAATCTCTGAGAATGAGTGACGTTTCGGAGGGCTATCTTTATGTTGTCATGCTCAATATTCAGGAGGTTAATACATGATAAAGCCGATAAATTGGAAGGATCATATCGTTGAGCATCCTGACTGGTACACAGAAGAGAACGTCGGCAACGGAGTTACGAAGCACACGAAGTATCCAGGTCGGGTTATTCGGCAAGGTACGGCGATCAACGCACGAAACCTGAACGAGATGGAAGCCGAATCGCTCAAAGGAATATTTTCATCACTTCTGATCGCGCAGCACGTAAACCAGCTCACTCAGAAGGTTGAAGGACTGGAAGGGACACAGATCGAAGTCACCATGACGAATTCTAAGAAGTATCCGTTCAACAATTCCAAAAAGACCGTAAATCTTCCGACGAACCGTAATGTGAAAAATTACACGGTTGAAGTAGAAGTCGAATCAAAGACTGGCGCCGGGGTAGGAGAGATCTGCATATCAGATAAACTCCTGAACGGATTCAAGATTGAGTATACCGGAGCAGCGAAAAGCGTAACCGTGCTCTGCACAATTCGAGGGGGTATCTGATATGGCGAATGTAATTATCAAAGGCGAGGAACGAACTCGACACGAATCGTATGTCAGAGCTTCGTTTGGAGTATCTGGAAACGATGCAGCAGGAGTAGAAGCGTGCGAGGTGATTGCGGCTAAGAGCCGTGAAGCCGTTGAGGAAGCAAAAAGACAGGAGGCGAGAAAATCATGGTCGTAAGGACAATGCCGGAAGGCGCAGAAAACGTTATTGAACATGAGGAAATGGGAAACAACCTTTCTCTGAATGACGGAGACACTATCATCAACCTGAAAAAACGGGAGAAAGATTTCGATGTCCACATTGATTTCTGTTTCGATGAGTTTGGAATGCTGATCAATGGAGTTGGAGAGGGGGCGCAGAAATATGTCGCCCAGATCGATATCCCTGCAAGAAAATACGAAGAAAAAACCGAAGAGAATCCTGATTTTGATGAAAACGAGGAAGAGACCGAAACGAACAAGAAGACTATCACAAAGAGAGTTCCTGTTCCGTTTTCGATGGACAACGTTGTGCTTACCCTGTGGGAATTGGAGGTCTAAAAAATGGCGAATTTTGATGAGATGAGGTTTGCGGTAGAAGCCCTTACCGGAGGAAAGAACACAGTACTGCTTGACGATATGGATATGCCGTCAATCATGGTGAAATGGGAGAAACAGAAGCTTTCCTCAATTATGGCTGGCGGTTCCGATGCTATTCACCCTGGTTCCATTGTGAATGGGGTTGAAAAAACGATGTACGTTTCGAAGTACCAGAATATCGTTATGAATGACAGGGCGTACTCCCTCCCGTTTATGGATCCGGCAACATACCTGAATTTTGATAATGCTGTATCCGCATCCCGCGCAAAGGGTGAGGGTTGGGGGCTGATGCCATACAGCCTCTGGTGCGAAATTGCCTTGTGGTGCCGGAAAAACGGAACGATGCCAAGAGGTAACAATAACTATGGAAGTGATATTTCCTACCCACACGAGGTTGGAACTCCGTCCTGCGAACTTGACAGCAGTGGAAAAGTCCTGCGAACTGCAACCGGATCCGGTCCGGCGACCTGGAATCATAACTGGCAGCCAGATGGAATCGCAGACCTGAACGGCAACGTGTGGGAGTGGTGTGCTGGTATGAGGCTGAAAGATGGAGTTATCCAGATTATTCCGAATGCAAACTGTATGGATCCTGAAGTTTCTCTCAGCGCAAGCTCGACATACTGGAAAGAAATCAATTCCAGCGGTGTGATCGTTGACCAGGGAAGCACTGACACCCTGAAATGGGACTGGGTGTCTGGAAGAATCCAATTAACAAACGGGGCCGTCTCGTTTACCCAGGATGCTGGAAATGGAATTCAGTACAAGGATATGACGATTGCTTCTGGGCTTACAGCTCCTGAACTGGCAAAGGCTCTCCTGCTTTACCCGGATGAGCCGAATGGAGATTACGGCGGAGACTATCACTGGATGAATACGCGAGGAGAGCGTTTGCCGCTCTGCGGTGGCGGCTGGTTCAACGCCTCCAGTGCGGGTGTGTTCCGTGTGAACCTGGGCGATGTCCGTGGCAGTGCCTACGGCAACTTCGGCTTCCGTTCCGCTTTCTGCGACCTGAAAACTGCGGCCTGATATCTGACGGATGTGCGGTAGCACATCCCTTATTTGGAGGTTGAAAATGCCTGAAAATGAAGTGCAATACGTACCGTCCGATCAGGAGAAAATGCAGAGCAATACGGTCAGAGGGAAGATTATCGATATGATGGATTACGCCCTCCCGATTGTCGAGAGGTGGTCCGTGGCACACCAGAAGTTGCTCGGAGATCTCATGATCTCCGTTATGAAAGACATGCTGATGCTTATAAATAAAGTGGAATGGTCTCCGAGCAAGAAAACTGCATTAAATGAGCTGGATTACATGAACAAATGCCTGCACGATCTTGTACAGGTAGCTTATGACAGCAAATACCTGAAAGGGCCGTCAACACTTCATGAATGGCAGCGCAGGACAGATGAAATTGGAAAAATGATCGGAGGATTCAAAGCCACAATATACGGAGAGAATCCTCGAAAAACAAAAACTGAATATAGACGTACAACACATGGGCGGAGGGGATGATAATTCCTTCCGCTTATTATTTGGGTGCAGACTATCGCGTTTGCCGAACTGCGGTGGCAACTGGAACAACACCTCCAATGCAGGTGTGTTCAATGTGAACCTGAACAATGTCCGTGGCAATGCCAACGGCAACATCGGCTTCCGTTCCGCTTTACTCTCATATGCCAGAGGAGTACTGAACATAGTTCGTGCTACAGTGCGAGAGGATAAAGGAGCCTGCCTCCATGATGCTAAAACATCAAAAAACGGCTATGCGTGTGCGTATGCATAGTGGCCCATAGCGGAGACAAACAAAACTATGGCACCGCCGTAAACCGAAAGTAATGCCATCTGAATGGCACGAAATCTGCGATAAGGCGATTACTATTAAACTGTAACTGAATAGGTAAAACGATGAAGGTGAAGAATGTTTTCGATACGATTTTCTCGATGGAAAATATGCAATATGCACTGGAGGATGCTTCGAGAGGCAGACGGTATCATAAAGATGCTCTTGCTTATAGGCTGGATTCCGTGCAGGCATTGGAAGATATACGAGAGGAAATATACAACGGTACGTATTCCGTTGATAAGTACCACATTTTCTACGTATACGAGCCGAAAAAGAGAATGATCATGTCGATTTCGTTTAAGCACCGGATTGTACAGTGGGCGATCTACCGAGTCATCAACCCTTTGCTCGTCAGGGGATATATTGAGGACAGCTATGGATGTATTCCTGGACGTGGCGCACTGATGGCCATGCAAAGGCTCCACGGCTGGTTGGAAGCCTCGTATAAATCCGGTAAGCAATGGTTTTACCTAAAACTCGACATTAGTAAATATTTTTATCGCGTATCACACAAAGTTCTAAAGAGGATCCTGGCAAAGAAGATCCATGATAAAAGGCTGCTCGAAGTTTTGTTCAGCATAATTGATTGCGACCATACGGCGTTCGGATTGCCGAGAGGGAAAAGCCCTGAAGACGTTCCACTAGAAGAACGCATTTTCGATGTAGGGATGCCGATAGGCAATTTGATGTCACAGATATTTGCAAACCTATATCTGAATGAACTCGATCAGTTTTGTAAGAGGATCCTCAGAATCCACAAATACATTCGTTACGTGGACGATATCATAATTCTTGGAGATAGCAAGAAACAGTTGCACGAGTGGAAAGAATCCATCGAAGCATTTCTCAAAGAAAAGCTGGAGCTTGACCTGAACAAGAAAACCTGTATTCGCCCGATAACGTGTGGAGTTGAATTCGTTGGTTATCTGCTGTGGCCATGGAAGGTGATTCTGAGGAAAAGCACGACTTTGAGGATCAAGAGAGCTCTGAAAGGTGTCCAGGTCAAATACCACAGAGGAGACCTTACGCTCAAAGAAGCAACCGACACACTGAATGCGTATCTTGGAATGCTTAACCAGTGTGATTGCGAGGCCCTTACAGATTCAATACTTGAAAATTTTGTGCTGACACACGAACGAAGAATGTGCTCACCTTGGGCATACAAGGGAGGTGAAGCAAGACAGAAAGAGGTGCAGGAGATGTCTGATACAGAAACGGTGCTCATGCTGGTTGAGGCCAATCGCCTTATGTCTGAGGTCATTGACTTCTTATACCCGATAGCACTGCAAGTCATGACGATTGAGGAGATGGAGCGAAGCGGAATCGACAAGAAGATCCGCAATGCAGCAGACCTTGTAGATGAATGTTGACAGGAGGGAACTATATTGCTTGACACAATACTGACGTTTATAGGAGGACTGCTGGTTGGCATGTTTGGTTTTGCACAATTTCTGATAAAACGGCATGACGCAAAACACGATGGAATGAAAAACCTCGGGGAAAAGATTGACGTGCTTACAAGCCTTGTTGAATCCCAGAGCAAGAAACAAGAAGAAACGCAGGATGAAATCAAACTGCATGGAGAGGCCATAGCAGGGCTCGAACATGACAGGATAATACGGATCGGAGAGAATGTAATACAGCGAGGCGAGATTTCTTTGAGCGAGTATGACGATATTGAGAAATACCTATACAAG
>AUXO010499378.1_pt1 | contig 12183 bp, 15 predicted proteins | sample 768731 | NCBI WGS metagenome assembly AUXO01 (sample SAMN02715735, study PRJNA202380) | gut metagenome | biome: sheep rumen | host: Ovis aries | place: New Zealand: Palmerston North | reverse complement strand
TCATCTTTTGTTATTACGTGTTGGGATTCTGCTGGAACCGGTGTGAAAGATGCTGGCGCTACTTATACTGGAAATATGAAACGGGCTTTTTTATCTACTGGCTTGTTTGAATGGATTCCAGGAACTTTAAAAGCAGAAGATTTACAACCGGGAGATGTATTATTAAATCAAAAAGTTCATACAGAAATGTATATTGGCGATGGAAAAATGGTTGGAGCTCATGGAGATTTTGATGGTTCCAATGGTGATGGAAATGGCCGCGAATTAAGTGTTTGTAAGTATTCTGGTAGTTGGGAAGGCGTCCTACGTTATATAGGACCTAGTACTACTGCCACTACTGTTTCTTTATAAAAGGTGGTGAGTCCATGGTAAGTGGGGGAACTGTTTCAGGAGATTTAAATTCCTTGAAAACCAATCTCACAAATTATAATTCTGAAATAACTAGTTTGTCCTCTAATTGGAAAGGATCTTCTTACGATAATCTTGTTTCTAAAGCAGAGGAATTTGTTAGTGAATATCAATCTACTATTAGTGGAGAGATGAGTTCTTTCGCATCTGCTTGCGATTTGTATGCACAATATGTAACTGCTAAAAGTAATTTGGCGGCGGCTCAAAGTGCTTATAATCAAGCTGTTGCTGAGGATGATAAATATGGGATGAGCGTCTACAGTGCTCAAATTTCTGAATATACGAGTCAAATCAATAGTTTGAAAGCTCAAATTGAGTCTTGTCTTGCCAGTGCTTCTGCTATTTCACTAGCTGCTTCTGGTTCTAGTGGACTTTCTAGTATTTCTATTCATTCTGGTACTCCGTTAGGAGTGGATGCTGGAACGTATTCTAATACATTTACAAGCAGTGCTGGTAATTCGATGAAATATCATGCCTATGTTCCAAATAATGCTACCGAAGGAATGCCACTGATTGTTTATTTGCATGGAGATGGATCCGTTGGCAAATTTGATCATTTAGAGCATTCCGAAATGGCAAGTTGTGTTTCAAAAATATATGGCGAGGATTTTCCATTTATTTATATTCAACCTATGACAGAAGTTACTTCTTGGACCAGTGATGGGCGCTTGGATACTTTATCGGAATTAATTCAAAATGTTGCGACAGAGTATAAATGTGATCCCAATAAAATCATTCTTACTGGTGCTAGCCGCGGTGGTATGGGCGCATGGGCTATGGCAGATGCTTATCCTGATATGTTTTCTGCCTTTGTACCTGTTAGTGGAACGGGTAACATAGATGCAACGCATTTTGTTAATTTACCAACTCTGGCTGTTTCAACACCGGATGAAAGTGATAGTTGGAATTATAGTAATATGAAATCAAATGTTAAGAAGATAAATGAAGCGGGTGGTAATGCTACTTTCGTTTCACAAGATGGTTATTCCCATCATTCTGTTATTAAAGGAACTTATACAGAAGAGACGTTTGATTGGATGATTTCTCAAGTATAAAATGATAAATAATAAAGGAGGATGTTTATATGTCTTTATTTTCAATAGAAACAGAAGCCGTTACATCGGCTGCGAGTAATCTTGAATCTTTGGCTTCTCAAATGTCTAATTTGAGTAGTTCTGTAGCTGGATATGATACAGCTTGTGAGGATGGATTTAATTTTGATGGAGCAAAAAACGTTATTGCTGCTAATATTGAAGCATGTCGTGTTAAAATTGCTAATACGGTTGCTTTAATGAATAATGTTGTTAGTTCGCATACGGATTTACAGAATAGTTTAAAATTCCAAGATCCATCTACTTCTAACCAAAATGGAAAGAATACCGGAGGTAATACTGGTGGAAATACCGGTGGCAATACTGGTGGCAATACTGGTGGAAATACTGGTGGAAATACTGGTGGAAATTCTGGTTATTCTGGTTACAGTGGTGGCGGAGGTGGTTATATAGCTGCACCTGCGATTACGGAAAATCCGAAAGAAGAGCCAACCGAACAGACTGCTGAAGTCAAAACAACTCTTGATAAAGTCGGATATGCTTATCCAGATCAAGATCATTTAACGGATGAAGCTAAGAAATTATTTACTAGCTCAAATTTCCAATATACACAAGATGGTTATGGAATGTTAGGAGATCGTTATGTTATTTCTTGTGATCCTTCCGTTGGAAAAGTTGGAGATATTATTCGCTTTACTAAAAATGATGGTCAAGTTGTAGAATGTGTTGTTGGTGTTAATACTGTATCCGATAAGTATAAGAGCTCTATTAACTTTATTATTAATAAAGATGCTGCTTCTACTTTCCAAGTTTCTCCAGTATCTGAGACATTGATGCAAGGATTAAAGAAGACTGAAAACTTTGGTAATTATCAAAAATTTGATCAAAACAATCCACTCACGATTGTAGGTGTATCGAAAGGAGTGTCTGTATAATATGGCAAAATATGTTTGTGATTTTGAGCAAGTATATGCAGCAGGTGAAAAGGTTTGTCAAGCTGCTTCTGAATTGAGTACAGCAATTAGTAATTATTCTTCTCATATTGATAATGATTTATCAACTTGGAGTGGTAATGCTAAAGGATCTTTTACTACTACCAATGCAGAGCAAGTTTCGCTTGCTAATACAAATGCTGCTTATGTAAATGCTTTAGGAGAGTTTATTAAGTCATCTGCTAAAAGCATTCAGTCATTAGAAGAACAATTATCATCTTTGACGATATAGTGTCAAATGATGTATATTTGATTGTAAAATTGACAATAGCTGATATATAATAGATTTATAGATAGGAGGATTGTATATGTCTGGATTACATGCTAATACAGGAGCTATGAATTTGAATGGAAAGGAAACCATTACAAATGCAGAATATTTTTTAAACGAATTATCTAGTTTGAGAAATAATATTGAAGGTTTAATGACTATTTGGAGAGGTTTATCTGCTAACGAGTTTAACAAATCTTATGAACAACAAGCCCAAAACTTACACGCTTTTCAATTATTATTAAATGAACTAGGTGAAGGTATTACTTCTGCTGCTAATATTTTAAATAGAACAGAAGAAGATAATGCTAACGCTGGAGCACATTTATTTTAGGAGGTATAAGTCATGAATGAATTTGAAGAGAAAGATTATGGTACTGCTAGAAGTTATGCAGATGGCGTAAAAACAAATGCAGATAATATTTTAGGAATTTTTAATGATATCGATTCTGTTATGAATAATTTGTATGGTAATAACTGGGAAAGTCTTGGTGCAGATGATGCCAGAAGTAGATATGAACAAATTCGTAAGAATTATGAAGTATTCTATGACAAAGTTGTTGCTATGAAGACTCATATTTATGCTGTTACAGCTGCTAATGAAGAGGCAGATGCTGCTGCTAGTAACGTTGTTTCTAGTATCTAAAAAAGTGGAAGTTTCCACTTTTTTTGTGTAAATAGACTAATTCTTTGTGTTTTTTGTTTGTTTCCTTTCTTATATAATGGTAAAATTATAATAGATAATACTATTTGGGAGTGATATTATGAACGAGTATAAAATTTCTGATTATGGTATTTTTAGTGAAGCTGTCAGTACAGCTCAAACATTAAGTCAAAAAATTACAGTAGGAAAGGATTCTTTGGCACAAAGTAAAACGGTTATTTCCAATGAAGCGGTTTTTATGGGACCTGCTGCTACGGCTTGTTTAGAAGCTATTGCAAGTGCTGATGCAAAATTAGATTCTTCTAATACAAATTTTACGACGATTGCTAATTTTTTAGTTCAAACGGCTGAAGCTTATAAATCTGGAGATGATGCGGCTAAAGCTACCTTACTTGCTTCTACAGAAGCTGCTCCTTTAATTTATAATACTGCGAATGGAAATGTTATTTATTATAGTCAAAAAGGATATTATGACCAACAAGGAAATTTCCATCGTTGGCAATCTAATTGGGGAAAAGATATTGCTTCTAGTGGATGTGGGCCTACTTCTATGGCTGCTTGTCTTGCTAATATGTTTCATGATAACTCTATTACTCCAACAACCATAGCTAATATGATGAAATATGACGATAATATTGGTGGTCGCTATGTAGCTAAAGCGGCTCAAGCTTATAATTTAGATCAAAGACATGATATTGGTTTAAGTCAAAGTACCATGGATACTTTTTTACGTAATGGCGGAAAGATGATTGTTGCGGTTAATAATGGTGGACACTATATTGCCGTATTAGGAATCAATGATAGTACCAATCCACCTACTTATATTGTAGATGATCCATATGATGACAATACTGCTACTAAGACTTGGAATTATAAAGATATTAGTATTGGGCACACTATGGTTTTCCATATTGCTCCTCAAGGGAAAACGGTTGATCAATGTTTGCAAGGTCAAAATACTTTAGTACAAGTTTAGTATTTTAAAGGAGTTGTTTCTATGAACGAATATACTTTTTCAGATTATGGCATTTTTGCTAGTGCCATTTCGGATGCGAAGGCTTTAGGTACCAGTTTATCTACTGGAAAGAGTAATTTAGCTAGTAGTAAGGCAAAGCTAGGAGATGGTTCTATTTTTATGGGACCTGCTTGTGATTCTTGTCTAGCGGCTTTTGCTCAAGCAGATAGTAAAATTGTTTCTATGTCTGATAATTTTTCTGCTATTGAAAAATATTTAATGGAGACTGCCTCTACTTATAAGAGTGGAGATGAGGCGGCTGCTTCTGTTTTAAGTATGAGTAATGGAAAAGTATCTACTGTTGCTGGAGGTAGCAAAGTATCTTTAACTGGTAATACCAATCAAGATCAAATATATAATTATTTAGCGTCTCAAGGATATAATCATGCTGCTATATGTGGTATTCTTGCGAATATTAAACATGAATCTGGTTATAGAACGGATGCTTTAGGAGATGGAGGTACCTCTTATGGTATTTGCCAATGGCATGCTGGTCGTTATGAGCAATTGATGAATTATTGTCAGCAAAATAATTTGGATTATACTTCTTTAGAGGGACAATTATCTTATTTGTCTTATGAGTTACAAAAGTATGGAGATCTTACGAATACTTTAAAGAACGTTCCTAATACACCAGAAGGTGCTTATCAAGCTGCTTATCAATGGACGGTTCAATTTGAACGTCCTGCTAATATGGATGCTGCTGGTCAAACTCGTGGTTCTACGGCACAAAGTATTATGCAAGAGTATGATCAAAGTCAAACATCTTCTATTTAATTAAACAAATAAAAATAAAGGCTAAGCCTTTATTTTTTTTATGGTGTGATATAGTTTAAACATTATGTTGTATGTTGTATACCAGAATTTAGAAATAACTAAATCATATTCTCCAATTAGTTCTACTACATGTCCTCCAAAACTCTTTTTGAATAGATATAGTCCATATAATGGATTTTCAGTTCGAAAGTCTCCTGTAATTCCATAGAAGTTGTAGCGTTTGTATCCATGCTCTATAGCATATTTTATTCCTGCATAGTGTACTGTATAAGCAGATTGGAACTGCATTAGATTGTCATCGGTACCACCGAATAAGGAAAGAACTTCATTTCCATATACTAGGAATAATATCGTTCCTAATGTTTTCTTTTCTCCAAACTCTTTTTTATAATTTTCAATTTTTTCTAATTGTTTTTCTAATCGATCGATTGAATCTTGATCTTGTTTATTAGATGATTCATATTTTTTTTCATTCATTTTTAGTAAATTATTATCATGCTTATATGTTCTATCTTTTAATGATTTTTTAGTTTCTTCTAACTCTTTTTTGGTATTTTCTTGAAATTCATTAAAATCTATTTCTGCTACTAATATTTTTAATATTCCGGTTGGATATAAGTTATCCCACATTGCTTCATAATAAGAAAGTGGTCGATCAATAAAGTCTCTACGATCTCCCGTGTGTTCCATAATACTTTTAAATAGTGGAAGTTCTTCTCTTTTAATTTCTCTTGTGGTGATACATGATTTTTCATTTTTACGAAGAATTTGTCTGGTTTTGGATTCCATATCTTTTTGAACTTCTTCTTCTGTACGACCATTAATTTCTATGACATGCATCCATCTTGGCTGAAGGGTATCTTGCATTGTATTAAAACCAAAAAATTTATATCCTAGTTCTTGTAGATTTTCTACGGCTTTTTTATTCTCATACCCATTTTCTACTATGTTTCCATCATTATCTCGTTCTTGGTATTCTACGTATGGATCAATTTTTACGAATATTCCGTTTTCTTTTTTGACAAATTCTTTTAATTGAATGGTAAATTCTTTTAATAGTTCTTTATCTTGATAATCTATTAAGAATCCTCTTGGAGAATAAAACATTTTCTTCTTTATTATGGGAACTTTTTTTGCCAGTAATAATGCACCGGCTTTTATTGTTCCTTTTTCTTCAAGCCCTATATAAAAAGATTCCCATCCATTTACCTTTTTTAGGTTTGCCCATTCTTCTGTTTGATGGAAGGTGATTTGTGGATGTTTATCGGCAAATTTTTTAAATTCTTCTTTATTTAGACTGATCAATTTCATGCTTTAACTCCTTTTTACTTCTGTTACGAATTATCTTTCTATAAATTGGAACTAATTTTGTAAATACAAAGTACATAATTGGATTTACAATATAATCCCATTCTCCTATAAATTCTATATAGTCTCCACCAAATTTTTTCTTAAATTCATGTAATCCTAATCTTGGATTGCTTTCCGATAAATCTCCTATTGTTCCAAATTGATCATAGATTTTAATACCTTTTTCTTTACAATACTTTATATGTTCATAATACGTATTATAGTTTACATAGGTCTCGGATAGGATATTATGGTTTCCGGCATATAAAACCCATGCTTTATCTCCGTATTCAATTATCATATGGGCACTTAGGGTTAAATCAGGACCATATTCTTTTTTGTATTGTTGGTATTTTTCAATTTCTTGTTGAATATTTTCTTTTTGTTTTGTAAGTTCTGCTAGTTTTGCTTTGGCGCTCTTACTTAAATTATCAATTGGTAAGATTGATATTTGGTTGTTTATATCTTTTAAGTTCTTTTCAAGCGCTTTTACGGTTTTGGTAATATGAACTTTTCCTAAAAAAAGAGTTGCTTTACTATTTTTATTACCATTGAATATTTCATATAGTGTTTGATAGTAGTCTTCATTGTAGGAAATAAAATCTTTTCTATTTTCTGTTAGTGTCATTAGATGATAAAATTCATGGATATCTTCTTTTGTTCCTATTACTACTTCGGTATCTAATTTTTTGCTTTTGGCGATTCGTTGCTTCGTTGTTTTTGAAAAATGGTTTTCTATTTCTTCTAAGCTTTGATTTAGGTCAATTCTAAATGTATATCTTGGTTGCATGGTTTCAAAGTTTTTGGTAAATCCTTGGTGCTTGAATCCAGCTTCTTTTAGTGTTTTAAAAAGATACTCATAGTCTGGATTTGGTGTTTCTTCTCCCTGATAATTTATGGATGTCTTGATTAAATCTGGATCTATTTTTACGAAAATTGCTTTTTTACTTTTGGCAAATTCTACAACTTTTTTCGTCATTGTATGAACTAATTCTTTTTTCTTGTAATCGATTACAAATCCTCTTGGGGCATAGAAATAAGAATAGTTCATTGGTAATTTTTTTTCTAATAATAAAGTAGTGGCTAGCAATTCGTCATTTTCGTTGACTAGTCCTAGATAATATGGTGTCATATTCTTTTTTATTTTTGAAAACTCTCCCCACGAAAGAGATTGCAAAAAGTGGGATTTATCTTTATGATTTTTGACAAAATTATCAAATTCTTCTTTTTCTACATTTTTTAGTCTTAGCATTTTAGATGCCTCACTTTCTTCTCTTTTTTAGTATACCATAGTTGAAGAAAATCGGCATCTTTTTCTTCTAAATCATGTAGTAGTTATCTTCTTTTTTTAAATATTTGTCTTCTTTTTTCTTTTCTAATTGATTTAGTCTTTCTTCTATTTGATGAATTCTTTCTTTCATTTGCTGTATTTCTTCTATTGGAGGTAGCATAAAATGATTGGGATTAATCGGTGGGAATGGGAATGCATAGTTATTCATTTTATCACTTCTTTCTTCTTTATTTTATGCTTCTGTGATAAAATAAGTGATAGGTGAATTTATGAGATTACGTAATGTTAAAAACAAAGAAGAAATAATGAATCAGTCTCCTTATTTAATTCGCGATGGAATTTCTTATAAAGGAAAGTGGAAGGATTTATTTGATAATGATCATCCTATCTATATTGAAATTGGGATGGGAAAAGGTCAATTTATTATTGAAAATGCTTTACGATATCCAGATATTAATTTTATAGGAATTGAAAAATATGATAGTGTTATTGCGAAAGGATTACAAAAGATTCCGGATAATCTTTCGAATCTGCGTATGGTTCGGGCGGATGCTTTAACGATACAAGATATTTTTGATCACGAAATTGATCATATTTATCTTAATTTTTCGGATCCTTGGCCAAAAAAACGACATCATTTGAGAAGATTATCCAGTAGAGTTTTTTTAGAAAAATATAATTCTATTTTTCGTGGAGAAAAAACCATTGAAATGAGGACGGATAATCTAGATTTATTTTTGTATTCCTTGCTTTCTTTTGATGAAGCTGGATATATCTTCTTAGAATTATCATTTGATTATCATAAAAACGGGAGACCACCTATTACAACGGAGTATGAGGATAGATTTTCTAGTAAGGGAATGCCTATTTACTATATTAAGTGCCAAAAACGATAATGTCCAATATAGTAAAACGTTGTAAAATGATTTTAAAAATAAGAAAAAAATGTTATAATGTAGTAAGAGTAGGTGAAATATGAAAAAAGTAATTGTTTTACTCTCCATTATGGTCCTATTTCTAACAGGATGTGCTGTTAAGCGACTTGATGATGAAAATATAAGTCAAAATATTAAAGTGTTGTTATCAGAAAATCCACATTTATATAATGTCTTTTATGAAGGATATAAGTATTATTTGCCAAAAGGTATACGTTTTGTTGATAAAGAAGATTACAATGCTATTTTAAGAGATACGAATAATGATGTTTATTATTTGTTTGTAGATGCCATTAGTTATTATCATGAAGAAGAAAATACTTATGAAACAAGAAGTGATGTTCATTTTTCTAAAAAGTTAGATTATAATGATAAGTCTGGTTATCTGCAAATTGAGGAAATCGAAGGAAAGTATTTTATTCAGTTTGTATTTCACTATGTAAAATTAGAAGCATACGTATCGGAAGATCATCTGACGGATGTTATTACCAATATGTGTTGTATTCTACGTTCTTTTCAATTTAATGATACTGTTTTAGAAAGTTTGATTGGGGAGAATATTTTAGATTATAAAGAAGAAAATTATACCTTATTTAAAGCAGATTCTTCTAAAGAAAACTTCTTGGATGTTGTGGAAAGAGAAGAAACTGAAAAGTATAAAAAGGATATCGAAGATGAAAAAATAGATATCGATTATTAATATGGGAGAGGTGAACTCATGGGCCTAATAGATAAAATTAAAAATGCCTTATTTGAAGTTGAGTATGTTGAAGTGGAAGATACTCCCAAGAAGGATAAGAAAGAAAAAAAGGTAAAAGAAGAAAAACCTATTGCTAAAAAAATTGTTTTGCCTGGTAAAAAAGAACAAAAAGTTGAGGAATTACATGAGGAAGAATTAAGAGATGAAGATTTTGAAATTCGACCTAAAGATGAAACTATTAAGCAAAGCCCTCGTGAAGATTTTAAATATATGGATGATAATGATTTTAAAGTGGATGAGGATGAGTATTTAGTGGAAGAACCTCAAATTGTTCAAGTAATTGAACCGGAAGAGGAGATATTAGAAGAAAAGCCAGTGGAAGAAAAAAGAGTATATCCTGAAAAAACTTCTGAATATTATCAGAAGGCTTATGCAACTCCTAAGGAAAGTAAACCTTATGGAATGGATCACTCTTATAATGTTCCTGTTCATGAATATGGGGCTTATGAGAGGCGAGAAGAAAAGACTGGATTCCGTCCAAGTCCTATTATCTCTCCAATCTATGGAATTTTAGATAAAAACTATCGTAAGGAAGATGTTCGTGAAAAACGAGAAGTTCGTATTACTTCTAGTTATTCTCGAAATGGAGTTAGTGTTGATGATATTCGTAATAAAGCTTATGGGGAAGCTAGACGAAGCGAGAGAAGAGCGGTAGAAGAAGAGAATGTTGCAGAAGTTGAAGAAGAAAAAGCAGAAGAAAATGTCATGGTTGATTTGAATGATAAAGATAAACCAGAAGTAAAAGAAATCACTATGGGAGATGCTTTGGAATATTTTCAAGATTTAGGGTTAGAATATAATGTAGATTATGTAGATGCTAGTAAAGAAAAGAGCACTCCTAAACGCGAGTCTTTACATGATGCTAAAAAAGAAGAAATCGTAGAAGAAAAAAGCGATGATTCGGATGTAGAGGAGGCTTTAGACGAAGATACGGTAAAAGAAGTAGAAGAATCTAAGGTTGAGGAAAAGTCTCCTGAAAAAGAAAAGACTGATAAAGAATCCATTGATGATAATGATAATTTATTTGATTTAATTGATTCTATGTATCAAGAAAACGATTAGAAAGGAGAAGAAATATGGAAGTTGACGTATTACATGTATTATTACCTATGTTATTGTATATCGCAGGAATCACATTATTGATTGTTTTGATTATTGTTGGTATTAAACTAATTAATATTTTAAATCGCGTGGAAAGAATTGCTGACAATGTTGAAACAAAAGTAAGTTCTTTCGATCATGTTTTTACTTCTTTAGGAAAAATGGCTGATGGAGTTGCTAATATTAGTGATTCTATTGTATTTACAATAACCAATGCTATGTCAAAAATATTTAAGAAAAAAGAGGAGGATAAATATTATGAGTAATAGAAGAAGTGGAATTGGTAAACTTTTAGCAGGTGTTTTAGTTGGAGCAGGACTTGGAGTATTATTTGCTCCTAAGAGTGGAGATGAAACTCGAAAAGAATTGAAGGCAAAATTAGATGAATTTGTCAATCAAGTAAAGAATATTGATGTTGATGAAGTAAAGGCTGAATTTGATAAAAAAGTTGCTGATATTCGTGAGGAAATAGCTGATTTAGATAAAGAAAAAGTGTTAGAAATTGCAAAACAAAAAGGCAATGATTTAAAGAAAAAGGCAGAGGAGTTAGTAGATCTTGCAAAAGAAAAAGGAACTCCTGTTCTTAAAAAAACAGCTGAAGATGTTTTAGAAAGTGTTATCAAAGCATCTAAAAATGCATTAAAGAAATTAGAAGAAAAATAGTCAATGACTATTTTTTTCTTGCATTATAATACTAAAATCATTATAATAAATCACTAGTAAATGGAGTTTTATTATGTTAGTGAAACGTGCATCTGATTTGGAAATGCAGATTGAACAATTAAAAGATTTAAAGAGTATTTTTTATCAAGATATTTATTTAGGAAATACATCTGGGAAAGAGAGAGTCCTTCCTGGATTTTTGGTCTTTTATGGAAATGGTAAAGAACTTTTTTTAACGGTAAATGATCCTTTTTTTGCTTCTTTTGTAAAGCGCTTGCGAGAGGTTTATTTAGAAGAGAAAGATCGAGTTTTGAGGGAAAGTGTTTTAGGACCTGTTTCTATTGAAATATCGGATTTAGCGAAAACCATTCTTTTGAATGGAGAGTTAGAAGTGGCTCCTTCTTATTTAAAAAAATATGAAGGAAGCGATTCTTATTCGGATTCTTTGCTATTGGAAGAAGACCGTGTTAAAGCTTTCTTTCCAGTTGTTGAATATCACCTTCGAAAGGTTATGAGAGATTTTCAAATTGAAATGGGTGATATACAATTATCAGATGGAATCAATGGAAACTATTATTTAAAAACCACTATTCATCAAGCCCCTATTTTATTGCCTATTTCTTTTCAACAAGAAGGCATGAACTATGAAATTATGATTGGAAATCTATTCTCAAATTGTATTCCTTTACAAATGAATCTTTCTTTTGTAAAGGATGGAATTCGAGTGCTTTCTTCTATTCCAGAATATGATTACTATGATTATTTCAACTATATGCTAGAAGGCGGTATTCCTTTTCGACAAGAAGAAATTGAATGGAACGGTAAAATGATTCGTTTTGAAAAAGAACATTTGACTAAAGTAGAAGATTTGCCTAGTAACATTTTACCAAAAGAGGAATTTATA
>AUXO010474208.1_pt1 | contig 12183 bp, 17 predicted proteins | sample 768731 | NCBI WGS metagenome assembly AUXO01 (sample SAMN02715735, study PRJNA202380) | gut metagenome | biome: sheep rumen | host: Ovis aries | place: New Zealand: Palmerston North | reverse complement strand
ATGATACCAATGGTTATCGTTCTGGTATCCTTATCGAAGACAAAGATACTGGCGAACTCTATGTCGGCAATTCTGCTGATGCTACGGTAGCAAAACTTTGAGCGGGAAAGGGGTAATTCTATGAAAAGATACATCAAATCTTCCCGTGAGAATTGGGAAGATTCTTGGCAGTACCAAAAAATTAAGGACCTCGGCTACGGTGTTGAGGTTTCAGATAGAGAGGTCATCATCAGATTTGATGATGGTGATGTCTATGCAAGATTCAAACTTATCCCACCAGATCCTGATGATAGGTATGACATATGGCTTGTGAAAGATGGTGGGGAGTACATTCAGGACGACTTTGATTTCACCCATACTTATGATGAAATCGTTACAGGTTGCCTGAATTACTTCCTTACACGTTATTGACAACCTCGAAGAACTGAAAAGAGCAACACTCCAGTAATAAGGGTGTTACTAATATTTTCTATAGGAGTGAATACTACAATGAAACGGTATATTAAATCCGCTCGAAATGCTAAAAAGATAGAAGTGTATGTTTCACAGGAATATGTTCCTGGCTATGGTTGGGAAGATATAGCTGTATATGATGACACATCTTCAGAATCCTTGAAGCTGGCAAAACAAGATGTTAGGGACTACATCGACAATGGCTATAACGCTAAAGTTATCAAGCGCAGAATCAATAATCCTAATTATGTCGCCCCTACAAATGAACTCACTTATGATGTTGCTGTAGATTGGGTGGAATCTAGTCCCTACGATGTTAAAGAAGCCTGGACTATGGACGGTAAGAACTATCTATTACGATCTGACCCTAAAAAGTGGACATCTGCGCAGGTATTTATCAGAGAAGACGGTACCGTAATCGTGAGGAATGTGGCTGGAAATCGCTCTAAACAAGTATATTCCATTGACGAACTTGAGAAAGAAGTTAATAGAATTCTTAGCAAATAAAAACAGTTTGCAACAGCCCCTATGTGTATTATACTTGTACCATAAGGGGCTTTACATAAGAAGTATGTTTAACCTTATATAACGGTAGTAGAATAACATCTGCTACCGTTATTTTTATGTAAGGAGCTGAACATCATGAAGCTGAGTAAGAATAGGAAGCCCATAAAATCATCTACAAGAATTGTAGCTGCTGATGAAGAGGATTACGATATTGTGGATACTATAGATGATATATCGGATTCTGTTGAGGACATCCAGGACACCATTGATGATGTTGAAGAAGATGATATAGACATCGAACTTGATAACAATATCGCTAACCACTTCATAGCGGAATGCGATTCCTGTCACGGAGTGTTTATTTCAGCATTGGTTGAATCAGATCAGGAAGTCGAAAAAATCACCGGTATCTGTCCTCTTTGCGATAAAGAAACCGACCAGTACCTAAAATGGCTGATAAAGTCCGTAAAGGATGATGATTTCGATGAATAAAGAAACTATGCTTGCTTTAATATCGGTAATCGCACCGCTGATTTCGGCCGTTTTAGTCGCAGTTCTGAATAATTGGGAGAAAATCAATCCCGGCAAAAAGTACATCAAGGACGTAATGCAGACAACTGCCGAAACTAAGGATACCATATCTGAAACAAAAGCCGCAATTGATGATATAACAAAACAATTGACTAAGTTATCATCAGCGCAGCGGACAGGTTTACAGACCCAGATCCTTGAGAAATCGAAACGGATTCAGCTTGCTATTGAAGCCGGAAATGAAGATTACAGTGAAGAACTGAAACAGCTGATAATCCTATACCGAGAATATCATCTTTGTGGTTTCAATAGCCAAGGAAAGCTCTATTTCAATGATACGATAGATAAGGCATCACACCACAACAATGTTCTTGTGAGGGACCTTATGAATACTTATTTTTCTGAATACGATCCGGAGAAGTGATTATTATGAATGAATATGTAATTAAATCCATAATTGAATTGGTATTTACCATATTAGCTGCTGTGATCACTACAGTGCTACTTCCAGCTCTGGCTTCATGGCTGAAGTCTAAAACCGATAATGAGAACATCAAGGCAGTTATTTCTGACATAACAACTACCGTTGCTACTTGTGTAGATCACTGTGAGCAGACCACGGTAGCGGTACTGAAGGAGAATGATGCCTGGAATAAGGAAACTCAAGCTGATGTGCTCCGTACAGTGATCAATAATGTTACTGATAGTCTGCTAACTACTACCAAGGCCATAATTGATAAAAACGGTATTGATCTGGAAGAAATAATCACCCAGCACATCGAAGCATATATCCAATCAAAGAAAGATGTGGTAAAGAATGAAGCGCTTACTCTTGAAGAAATCTCACATTGATGTAGGCTCACATCACGCATGGCGAGGAGTAGTATGAATGAAACGTTATATAAGAGCTGCACTTACTCCGCAGGAGTATAATGATAAGCAGACTGAAGTAGGATCTACCCTTAAAACATATAAAGGCTCACCTATAAAACGAAGTTCAAAATACGGTGTGGGTAAAGAAATCGGCGGAGATATATATTTCCATAGGGATTATGCCGAAGATGTAATTCCTCTTGATATTTTAGAATATGCAGAACAAGTGCTATCAGAAGAATATCCAGACTATGAATATAACTGCATACGGTATTCCCCTAAAACCGGTGATGTATCATTTCAGGAATCGCCTGATTTTGATACTGCAAGAGAGCCCAAGGTCGGAGACTATATTACAGTGAAACCTGACGGAACAATCAAGACCGGACATTCAGAGTATATATTCCATCATAAGTGGCTGTGGGTCTTAAACAATTATCCTGGTTTTGATGTAGCTGATAGCTGGAATTGGAGCAGGCAGTGGCTTAATACCTTGCAGGAAACCTCAGATGGTAATGGAATAGGTCGGTGGAATGTACAGTTACAACGCTATGGATTACCATTAGACCGCTAATTACAATGCAAAATAACCTTATATATCGGTAATAGAGAGTAATTCTATTACCGATTTTTTATTTTTTGAGGTGAAATTGCTATGAAAATTACAGTTAGAAGTAGAAAACACAGCGTTTCTTCTGCAAGAGCTTGTTATCCCGAACGTAAGATATATAGTGCCAGAGAAGAAGATCCTTATGAGGAATATACTGGTGAACATGATGTGTATGAAGATGTGTGGGATTCCATCAAGGAGATAGATCAGGAGTTTACTTCTGAAAATACATCTATCAATGCTAAGAATCTTCCTGCATTATTTCATCTTGTGACCTTTGAACCTGGAACTGTCAATGTGGATTACGGTGGCGGTCGGTTTGACAATGTGGCAGAATATTTGACACAGTACGATGTTATCAATATGGTACTTGACCCATTCAACCGCTCTAAGAAGCATAACAGAGAAGTCATCAACCTTGTAAGAGAACACGGTGGGGCTGATACTGCTACCTGTTCAAATGTTCTCAATGTTATAAAAGAACCTGAGAATAGACTTGGTGTTCTTGAAAACATGAGAAAGATTGTAAAGCCTGGTGGAAAAATATACATAACTGTATATGAGGGTACAGGTAAGAGCAATGAGGGGAAAACAAAATCTGGATATCAGCTCAACAGAAAGACTGCTGATTATATGGATGAGATTCAGCAGGTGTTCCCCAACGCAACACGCAAGGGTAAGCTCATCACTGCTATAAATGACGGTGTCGTTGGGGATGTAGCGGCTTCAATTCTCTATGATGACAGTCTGATATTTATCTGATGTAAATCATTTGACTTAAATTCTGCTGATTTTTAGGTTTAGGGCTGTGAGGGTATCAACAGCCTACAAATGGCTATAAATAGCCTTGTACGAAAGATAATTGAACAGCAATCGTTGTAGACTGTGTGGGAGCAATCCTACACAGTCGTTTTTATACACGATAAATTTATTTCAAGGAGGAATTTCATTATGAAAATTCTAAACCGAAGTCGCTTGAAAAGGGCGACACAAATTATTTTAATTCCCTCTATGCTGTCTTTGATGTTGATTGGGAGTGGACGCTACAGCATAGACACAGACCCCAGCACTCCGGTAGCAGTTAGGACTTCTCAAATAAAGGAAGCACTAGCATATGATGTGGATCCGTTTATTCCTGAAGTGACTACAGCTACATCTACAGCCCCTGCTACTACAGTGACCACTACAGTTACTACAGAAACCACTACTGCCGTAGTCACTACTAGTACACAGTCAACAACCGAAACCGTTCAAATAGAGGAAGCAACTGTAGAGGAAGAAGTTGTTGACGTTGAAGAAGAACAATTTCAACCAGAAGAAATTGAAGAGATTGTCGAAGAAGAAATCATTGAAGAAGAATTTGAAACAACAGAACCTGTGGTTGAAGAACCTACTTTCACAGTATTTAAGCCATCTACCCACTACATTCATACAAACAAGTGCAGATGGTATTCCTCAGAATGTTATGAAATAACCGATACTGAGGATATTGAAGCAAGGAAATGTTCAGAGTGCAGCCCTGATATGGAAATCCTTCATGAATATGTTCCGGAAACACCAACAGTAGCTGATTATGATAGGCAGCTACTTGCAGAAATAGTCTGGCATGAAGCTGGGTCATCGTATATTGACACATATAGTAAAGCTAAGGTTGCTGCCGGGGTCATGAATCGTGTATACGATAGCAGATTTCCTGCAACTGTATATGATGTACTTACTCAGCCAGGTCAGTTTAGTGGATATTGGCCTGGGTGTTGTACACCTACTCAGGCTTGCTATGATGCCGTAGATTACTATTTCTCAAATATGGGGGAATTTAACAGCGATAACTCATGGTGGGGTGACGGATATCAAAATCACTTCTACTATCAATAATTAACTTGATCAATCGTTATAGTCTATGTAAGGAGAAATTCTTACATAGACTATTTTTATTAGGTGGTGATATTGTGAAGACCGGCAACATATATGGTGGGGAGTATGACATTGCAACCGTTTTAGTTGATGGGACAAAAGGGTTGGTCACTCCGGACGGTATGATGTTCTTTTCTACAACAGAACAGCTAATGACTTACATTGCGAATAAGTGTGGCAGTGATGTAGCTGCCTGTATTCAGGTACTAGACGAAAACGATTATGAAGACATTGTAGAAGAGTTATCTGAATATATAGGAGAAGAGGATTTACCATGAAATCAAACTATAGACGGGCAAAAGACGGTACCGTAAGTAAGAAGATAAAGTGCTTTACCGAAGAAGAACTGACTGCTTACCTTGAGGAACAGTGGGCTTCAAAGGAAGCTGAAATATATCAGGCAGCTATTAAGGATGCTTCAGCACAAATACTTGCGGTTGCATTTTCAACGCTGTACAAGCCACCATACAACTGGCGAACACAGCGGTTGATGCAGTTTAAGCGAAATATCGATGCTACATTTCAAACCATGTCCACGGGAATCCTAGGGAAGAAATTCGGGACAATAGAATGTCTGGAATTTATGAAGAACGAAATCGGCATAGATTTCGATGAGGAAGTGAAGAAACATGGTTGATCCAAAGTTAATCGATTCCATTACCCTACGTCACATTATGCTGATACGGAGCACAATAGGCTATCGTGGTAGTCTGGTTATAGGTAGAACTTGGCATAGATTTGAACCGCACATGAACTATTACTATGCTACAGCAGAGGATAAGCCGTATCTCAATCAGCTTGTAGAATGGGGATATATGGCGATAGGGGAGAGCAAAGCATACTATGTCACGGCTAAAGGAAGGGCTTTGTTCTCTGACATTACCGATATTCACATCAAGCCTTGGGCTGGAAAGGAAGATGACATTGAAGAATCTGAATGAACAGCAGTTGCTTGCTGTAAACAGTAATTCTGATAAGATCTGTGTCATTGCTGCCGCTGGTAGTGGAAAAACGACTGTTTTGATCGAACGTATCTGCCGATTAGTAGGACTGGGTGTAGATCCCAGTTCAATCTTGGCACTGACATTTACCAATGCTGCCGCACATGAAATGGAAATAAGGTATAAGGCACAGTCTGGTGAAACCATAACTCCTCAATTCGGAACATTTCATAGCTTTTGCTATAAGTTACTTGTTATGGATCCTACAGTTAAGTCAGTAATGGGGTACATGAAAGTTCCGCAAGTAGCATCTGATGCAGATATTAAGAAGTATCGTGGTCTAGCTAGAAGTGCTGTCGGAACAAAGCTCTCAGATACAGAGCTGGATAAGCCTGAAAGCGAAATACCTCTGAACAAGCGGTTTCAATATAAGACTTACTGGTTGGCATACAAGAAGTTGCTGAGAAAAGCAAATCTTATAACTTTCGACATTATGTGTTATGATATAGGACAACTATTCATAGATGATCATGAATGTATCAGGAAGTACAAGCAGAAATATAACTATGTGATCGCAGATGAATTCCAAGATACCGATGATAAACAGTGGGGATTTATTTCATCATTTAATGAATCTAAGCTGTTTGTTGTGGGTGATGCGAAGCAAAACCTATATTCTTTCAGAGGGACATCAAGTGAAATTATAAAATCGCTCGCTTCAAATTCTGATTGGGAAACTATAATTTTACCTACTAACTACAGATCTACACAGCAGATATGCGAGTATGCCAATCGAATACACTTTGATTGGAAGAATGATCCATTCAATATAGAAATGGTCAGCGATAAACCGGGTGAACCGATTGTAATCAAACCTTCATTTGATTACAATACACCAAAGGATCTAATTCCTATCGCAGAAGAGCCTGGAAGTACGGCTATCTTGTGCAGAACCAATGCTGAGGTAACTAGGGTAGTGGAACTTCTAACCGCATTCAACATTCCGTATTCTACCAACAATAAATCTGGGTATGTCGGACACATACTGAACAGTGCTGTAGATGAGAAGTATCTAGTTGAATGGATATCAACTAAACTTTCAGCTGATGATTATGGTCGCTATCTGAGAATGAGTAGTATATCCGATGACTTTACAGAAGCTACTTTTCTTCAGTTATTTGGGATCAAGTTCCGCAGGGACATTGATTTAATAATGCAAGTAAGAAGATTGATCGCCGGTCAACCTGAAGCATCAGGAAGGATTTTCTGCTTAGGGCTGTACACCATATTCAACAATGGATTATTTCATAAACAGGAGCTTATGGATCTGCCTACAATAACAGACGTAATTAAAGCCGTAAATAAGCTCTTACTATCGGATACTAATTCAGAAAACGGTTTATATGTAGGTACAATTCACTCTGCAAAAGGACTTGAATATGACTCTGTGCATTTGATTGGGGTCAATGGAAAGAGCTTCCCTGTGTTCAAGAATGAAGATCAAATGAACTGCTTTTACGTTGGTTGTACAAGAGCTAAGACAAAGCTGACTCTGTGGGTGGATAATCCTGATGGGAGACCTGATGGGAGATACAAGCAGCCGGACGGAATATTTGATTAGCCGTGTCGTTATAGTATATATAAGATGCTAAACGTTTCATTACAAAAATAATATAAAGGAGAATAAAAATGGAATACAAACGTGGAGATATTTTCTACATATACAAGCAGCCCGCATATGGCTCAGAGCAGGAAGCTGGTAGACCTGGTGTAATTGTATCAAACAACACCAACAACCACTTCAGCAACGTTCTTGAAGTAGTATATCTTACTACTAGGCATAAACCTGAGTTACCAACTCATGCTGAAGTGACCGCAAACGGCGTGACATCAACCGTTCTATGTGAGCAGGTCAATTCAGTATCTGTTAATCGGATTGGAGATTATATAACGTCCCTTACAGATGCTGAGATGAAGCCTATAGATGATGCACTTATGGCGTCCTTGGGATTGAACTGTAATCCGCCTAAAATCATATCACCGATTCAGCCGGAAATATCACCGGATCTGGTTATTAAAACAGAACGTGATCTTTATAAACAGCTATATGAACAGCTGCTTGAGAAATTAGCGAAGTGAGGTGAAATCAGTGAAGCAGGTAGCTTGTGGTGTGTATCGCCACTTCAAAGGTGCATACATTCGGGTAATCGGTGTATCTAAGCATACTGAGACTGGGGAGCCCTTGGTCGTGTATGAACACCTGGGAACTAATGAATTGTGGTCTAGACCTCTGGATATGTTCACGTCAAAGGTTGATAAAGAAAAGTACCCCGAGGCCGTTCAAGAATATCGTTTTGAATTTATATCATACTAAAGGAGATCCCATATGAAACTTTCATCTATAAGTATTCATGGAATGCACAAAGTAACTGATGCAACCTATGATTTGTCTGACATGACTTACTTCTATGGAAAAAACGGAGCTGGTAAATCAACTATAATGCAAGCCATACAGCTTGGCATTCTGGGATATATCCCAGGTACAGATAAGACGAATGCTGCAATTTTCAAACATTCAAACGGTCCGATGATGTCAGTATGCTTGCTGTTCGATGACGGTACTGAAATACTCCGTCAGTGGTTTCGTGATGGTAAAAGCATTAAAAATACGATTACTACGAAACCAGAAGGCTTTGATGTAGAGTCCTTACTTGGAAATCGCACACTCCCAATATGTAACTTCAACGAATTCATCGGTATGACTGCTAATAAGCTGAAGGATTGGTTTGTTGAGTTCTTACCTAAGAGTTCAAAGTCTATAGATTGGAGTGCCGAGCTTAAAGCTGTGGCACCTACGGTCGAGATCATAGATAAATCTATGTTAGATGATGCAGTAGGTCTTCTTGAAGGTGAGCAGGTCATTGCCCGATTAAAGAACTTCAATGCTATATGCAAAGAGAATATGTCTGTATTAAAGGGCGATATTCAGCGCATTGATCATACCATTCAGAGCTTGGTATACTATGATGATTGCGACAGCACTATCACCAATGAAACTATTCAAGAAAAGCTCCGTGTGTTGAAAATTCGACACTCTGTGGCATCCGAAAAAGTATACAAATGCAGATCCAATGATAAGATAAAGGATAAATTAAGCAAGCTAACAATTTCACAGTATTCTCCTTCACTGGATGATAACCAGGAGTACAAAGAGCTTTTGGATAAGTTAGCTGAGTGTACAAAAGATTTAGAGTTCCTGGAGGAAGAAGTTCCACGCAGTTCAGCGGATATAGCTACGACAATCAACCAAATCCGTGATCATGAGAAGATCATATCCGGCGGCGGAATATGTCCGTTTACCAATTCCACTTGTGACAGCATATCTCGGCAGATCCAGCAGTTGAAGGGTGAATTAGATACCCTTAATGAAACCCTAAATCATCAGCAGATACACCTTAACAGTGCAAAGACTAAACTCAGCAATACAAAGGACGCATATAATAAGGTCAAGTATCGTATCAGTGCTATAAAAGCTGAATATACCACATATGATAACCTCAAATCCCAGCTAGATGAGTCTCTAGGTGATATGGAGTTGGCTAATGCTGAAGCGGAGGTTGTGGAAATTTCCAAGGAAATTGACAAACTTCAGGATTTAGCAGTAAAGGTAGCTGCAAATGAGAAATACTTCAAGTTAGGTGCGGAGCTTCTTTCCGAGAAGCAGCTTGCAGAAGAAAAGCTGACTATTTACAAGGCTTGGGAAAAGCTATCAGGTGTCAACGGCTGGCAGTCAAAAATCATGATCGCACCATTCACACAATTTGAGTCAGCAATGACACCGATACTGACTTCTATCTTTCACAATAATGTTTCAGCGAAATTCCTAGTAGGAGAGAAAGCGAACAGCTTTGAATTTGGTATAGTTCGTGATGAAAGCTATATAGAATACAGCGGTCTTTCAAGCGGAGAGAAATGTCTGTTCACATTAGCTCTACTCATTACAATCAACCAGCAGAATAATTCAGATAATGAATTTAGGTTGCTTCTTGTCGATGATCTACTTGATCACCTAGATCCGCCATCTATCGCACACACGTTAAAAACCTTATATAAGATTACTGGAATACAGATAATACTTGCTGGAGTACAGCATTCTGACATTCCAGAATTTGATAAATTCACCGTTAGAATTGGAGAATAACATGGAAAGATTACCAGAAGGATTTCTTGAAATCGGTAAACAGTATCCAGTGTCAGTTATGAAGCTCTTGGATAAGGGTATCATTGTAGAACTGCTGGGTACAAAGTATACCGGTTTCATCCACATTTCAAAGCTATCACAGTCTTTTGTGCATGATGTAGCCGATGTCGTTTCAGTCGGTAAGGAACTTACTGCTGAATGTGTTGATACTGGTCGTGGTCCAGAGCTAAGTTTGCGGAATGAAGGTTTGCAGCCGAAGCATCTTGTTGTATCTGAACCAGCCAGAAATCTTGACAGTATGATACTATCGGCACAGCAGTCATTCAATGATAAGCACCGCAGTATAAATGGTGATAAGACCAGACCTAGATATAAGTCGAAGCCTACAAAAAACCGAAATCATTGAATCGTTAATGTAATTAGAAGAAGGTTACTTCTTCAACCGTCCTTAATCGTACTACCGCAGATGACACTACGTCTGCGGTATGTGGAACATTGGCCAAGCTGGTTAAGGCTTCCGGCTCATAACCGGACGATCGAAGGTTCAAGTCCTTCATGTTCCACCAGTCCACAGCAATCTGCGTCAGTAGCTGCGGACATCTTCCCCAAATAACACCCCATGTGAATCCCCTTCATGGGGTGTATCAGGAAACTGAGGTGATGACTTGGTTTCTTGTCCAATGTGTGATCCTGCTTACACACAAGCAAAACAAAGCAGAAACTGACATCCAAATAAATACCTCTTCTTTTATTTCCCAGAGGTATATAGAACTTCTGGGGACATTTTTGGCGGCGACCACTGAAGTGGGAATGTAGAGATTTAACTTGAATCTCAGGACTGTAGAAGTACAGACCATATTCATTCGCTGGTGAGTTCGATTCTCACTGCTGCCATCCAGGGCTGTTTCTTTCTCCCACATTGTGAATGCAAATTTCTGGTGGGACGTTCGTTCATCAGCCACAAATGAGATCCAGCTTGATCTGGACAGAACAAAATGAACGTAATGGTAGTGTAAACCTGTCTTATAACTGATCTAATCATGAAGTGGCGGAAGCTCTTCATGTAGGAGGCGTCGACTAAAAGCTAAGTCACTTGCCTTAGAAGTTATTACTTCTCTGGAAAGCAAAGAAGATTGTGGGTTCAAATCCCACCGCCCCCACGGATTTGGTATAAGATAGGTATACTGCCAAAATCAAGTATAAAATTTATTGGTGTATCGTCAAGCGGTTAAGACCACGGATTTTGATTCCGTTATTCGGGGGTTCAAATCCCTCTACACCAACCATAGACCTAACTTTTATCGTGTTTACTGGGTCAATAAATAAAAGGAAGAACGACGACGCAGCTTGAATCTCTTGTATCAGTGTGATGAAAAGAGTTGACAGATACGTTAATAGACTACGAATTAAATCTGTTGTAAAATCGTATGACGGTTCGGAAAGACGAAAAGAAGTGGTTTATAGGTCAAACCGCTCAGTAAATATTTTCTTTGACCTAGATAGATGACCACTTGGAAAGACAAGTTGACGGCCAGGAAAGACTGGCATACATATGCGGTGTCAGTGCGGCGATATGACGTACATTCAACATACATCATATAGGTGGTTTATGCTGTTAGGTGGTTGTAACCACCAGTAGGGGTAGGACCTACACACCGCTCCAACGGTGATGCCTTTGGCTTCACTTCATGACCTATAGCGAAGGGTCTGAATTACATTATGTGAGATGTGATTTCGATGTCACATCTCACACAGTGTTAGAGGTGTGAAATGTTTGATTTTGTAAATAAAATCTTCAACGACAGATCCGACCGGCTGCTGAAGGAATTCCCGGCGGAGTGCATCGACCTGGTGGTGACTAGTCCGCCCTACGACGACCTAAGAGACTACGAGGGCGTGGCTTCGTGGGATATGGAGGTCTTCCAGACCATCGCCAGGGAGCTTTACCGTGTGATGAAGCCCGGCGGAGTCGTGGTCTGGGTGGTAGGGGATAAGACCCTGAAGGGCAGCAAGACCCTGACCAGCTTCAAGCAGGCGCTGTTCTTCCAGGAGATCGGCTTCGATATGTACGATGTGATCATCTATGAGAAGGCCGGCTCCGGACCGCCCCACCCCAACAGGTATTTCAACGCCTTTGAGTATATGTTCGTTCT
>AUXO011890485.1_pt1 | contig 12185 bp, 6 predicted proteins | sample 768731 | NCBI WGS metagenome assembly AUXO01 (sample SAMN02715735, study PRJNA202380) | gut metagenome | biome: sheep rumen | host: Ovis aries | place: New Zealand: Palmerston North | reverse complement strand
AGAAAATCCGCAATTTGGAGGTCGCTTCCTTCGCTCACCCTGAAATTTCCGTCGCATTTTTTGCCATCGACCTTAATCAAGCCTTTGCGTAGTGATTTATATATGGAAGAAAGATTCTCTTCGCTTAAAAATCTGCGTAGAACGCGGTCTAGCCTCCTGCCAGAATCGTCCATGCCTGCCTTAAAGTGCTTGAAATTCATAAAATTTTCCTTATTTTTTGGATTTTTAACGCTTATTCTCTTCGTTTTGAATCTTGATTTCTTCTAAAAGCTCCCTCTTGTAATCAAACCACTTGGGAACGGTCACTTTTTTTAGCTTGAGTTTTTGCTTTTCATCGATCACTTTGCCGGCTTCTTTTCGCTCAAGGTAGTTTGCGTAGAGTTTCTTGATTTTTGACTTGCGCTGTTCCTTGCTTGAAAAGGGAGTGAAGAGAGTAAATTGCTCTTCAAGGGACTTTGCACTGTCTTTCGCCAGCTTTTCTGCAACTTTCATCGTAAAAAAAGCGTCTGCCTTGCTGTCATGAAATTCCATTCCCTGGGTGGGAATCTCCAGCTTTTCGACGAAGGCTCCCAACCCTCCCTGCATGTCATAGAATTTTTCTGCAAGAGGGCGCAGGTCGTAGCAGTTAAAGTCAATCAGTTCCAAATCATAGCGAAGGCACTCGGTCGCAATCGTTGCCACATCGTTCTGACAGCCGAAGCCGAAAATCCGCCTGTCTTTTGCTTCAAGAAGGGATTTTATTTTTGAGTAGTGATGAGAGAATTTAGGATTTGTGTAATAATCTTCCCGGCGGTAGGCCAGCTTGCATTTTGCGTGCTTTGAAAAAAGATACCAGTCAAAAACAGTGTCAGGATTCATTAGCAAGTCGTTTGATTCAATAATCGAAAAATCTGAGTTGCAGAGAACATAGCCGAAGGAGCACATTTTACCGATTCCGCCAAAGGAATTTGCACATTCGATGTCAAAAAAAAGATAAGTCATAAGGAAATTATAGCATGAAGAGCTGTTTTTTTGCTATAATAAGGTCATCTATGAGCCTTCTGCGGACTCTGTGAGGATTCTGTTTATGGAAGAAATTGAAAACAAAAATATCGCCGTCCTTATCGACGCTGACAATACACCGGGCAAAAAACTCCGTGCCATCCTTCAGGAAATTGCGGTTCACGGTCATATCATAACAAAACGGGCCTACGGTGACTTTACGATTCCCACCCTCAAAAATTGGAAAAACGAGCTCAATGACAATGCGATTATCCCTGTCCAGCAATTCGCTTACACTCAGGGCAAAAATTCCAGCGACAGTGCCATGATTATCGATGCCATGGACTTGCTTTATACCGACAAATACGATGCCATAGCCCTCGTAACCAGCGACTCAGATTTCACCAAACTTGCCACCCGATTGCGGGAGAGTCAGATTTATGTTTACGGAGTGGGGCAAAAGAAGACACCCCAGTCTTTTATCAGTGCCTGTGATGATTTCATTTATATCGAAAATCTTGTGAACGAAGAGGAAGATGCCAGCCCCGAAGAAGACGCTGCCTTTGCCGAACAGAAGCGAAAGAGCCACAAGGCTGCCGACAAGCCCAAAAAGTCATTCCTGGGAATTTTACGAAAGAATGCCAATGGTGAGGTTGCCATGAGTGACCGCCAGTTCCGTAAGATTTTCAAGCTTCTCAACACCGCCTACGACAAATACGCCGACGAGACAGGCTGGGCGGATGTGAGCGCGGCCGGTTCCTTCTTCAAGCGGCAGGATCCTGGCTTTGACACAGTGGATTACGGATTCCGAAAGCTTACGGACTTAATCGAATATTTCGACGATGACTTTGAGATGAAAAAAGAAGCGGGAAGCAGCCGCCGTCATGTGACTTTCTATTACCGCCCGGTGGAAAAATAATACCCTTTAGAATTTTATCGTCGCTCCCAGAGTTGCCGTCGCTGTGAGAGTGGCGATTTTTTCCCAGAGAGCGTAATAACTCAGCCCCACATCCGTGTTGAGCGAGACATATTTTGACACTTGAGTTTCTGTGGCGTGGCTGTAGGCGATTGTGTATTTTCTTACAGGCTTTCCTGTGGATGAAGATGGACTTGCGCAGCTCGCCGATAAATTCAAACTGTCGGTTTTTGTTATTTTAGAAGTGTTTTCCGCCGCTCCGCCTTTAAAGATTCCTGCAATTCCCTGGGCCAGTGAAGATGATGCATTTCGTTTCCAGATTAGGGTATATTTTGTCTTCCAGTCTGTTTTTCCTTCGACGCTTCCCTCAAATCCGTTTTTTAGGTAATTTTGGCTCGTGAAATAAAGAGTCGCCTGCACATAGCCTGAGACTAAGTAGCTGTAGTTTGAAGAATTTTCCCGCGGAATTTTTACGGCAGCGGTGAGGGAAGAGGCGTATTCATCGTTTGAGAAAAAAGAGAAAATCGGGAGATTACCACTTCGTCCGAAAATGTTCAGGGCTGTATAGTTCACCGTGTTTTTAATCTGATAGAAGTCGGCAGTGCTGCTTCCTGTGCGAATGTCCCTCGTCGCTTCGACTTTTGCCGATTGGGGAATGAAAAAATCGTATTTGTTGGCGAAAAATGCCCTTTTCCATGTGAAGGCGTATGCTCCCGTGTAAAAATTTGATTCTCTTTCAGTCTCGTAAACTTCTTTTGCGAGATGAGCGCTTGCAAGGTCATAAATTGGAGCGGCTTTCAGAAAATAGTTTTTTTCATTCAGGGCTTTTGAAAGTTCCTCTGTGTCGTGCTGGTAGTCACCGCCTTTTTCGATTTCTGCCGAACTTCCGGCGGATTTTTTCCATGAGAATGCGAAATTGTTTTTTGAAATCGCGAAGGGAATTTCAAAACCGGCTTTTGATGAATCGGTGAAAGTGTTTTTTGAGGCTGATTTGTAATTTCCTTCTGTCTCAAAGAAAATGGCAGGTTTGACTTTTGCATGGTCGAAGGCATAGCTTGCGCTTGAAGACAGACCGACGCTTCGTTTTGAGGCTTTTTCATCTCCTGTGTCAAAAGTGAATTCCGTGATTTCTTTCCATGCTGAGGCGTAATTTTCTGTGGCGAATTTTTCCTTTCCCTTGCTGCTTGAGGAGAGTGCTGAATCCGTGAGGATTTTCTGACTGGCTTTTGCAGAAGCTGAGAGGGAGAAATTTTTCCCTTTGAAAGCTGCTTTTGTCTCGGAATTTTGTGACAGCGACCATGAATCTGAACTTGCTTTTGTTATTCCTTCCATTGAAATCGGTAAAAAATATTCAGAAAAATCGATTTTTGCGGAATTTGCCTTTTCGAGGGAGCCGTCATTGGCGCTGTAGTTGTATTTTTCGGAGAAGGAGAGCATTTTTAAAAGTGGTTTTTCCGTTTCAAGGGAGTGATTTGCCGCGGCAAGGGCATTTTTTTGAGTTAAGTCACTTGATTTTGTCTTTTTGCTCTTGTCGTAGGCATTTGAAAGGCTTGCACCTGCGGAGATTTTTATGTTCGTGAGGGTAAAAGCGAGATTTCCCGTGCCTTGCAGGGATTTTTCCTTAGTCTTTCCATGCTCGCTTTCGATTGATGAAGCTCCGTCTGCCGTCGCTGAGATCGAAAAATCTTTTAGGATTTCATGATTTTCACTGGCAAGAATGCTTCCTTTGATTTTGTAGCCCGCTTCCATTTTATCCTGCAGGACGATGAAGGGCGTGTTTTCACTGAGATAAAGCTCATCGAATGAGAGCTTGCCATCGGATTTTGCCTCAAGGGTGATTGTGAGTTTTGTGGGAACGATGTCTGTGTCAAGAATTGTGAGGGATGAGTCCGTGCTGCCGCTTAAATCGATTGTATATTCCTTCCATTCGTTTGAGGGATTTTCTATCTTGTAGACGACGGCCTTTTCTTCGGAGGAAGATTTCGGACGGGAAAGCGTGACTGTGACGGAAGATGCATTTTCTGCCTTTATGAAGAATGAGAGTTTTTTGTACTCGCTTAAATCGACTTGGGGAAATGTGCGGGTAAAAATAAGCTCTTTGTCCTCGCTGGGGCTGCTTCCAAAAGTCCATTCGAAGAATTGAACGGTGTTTGTCTTTGATTTGTTGAATTTCTTGATTTTTGAAGAAGATAGTTCCGTGTCTTTTGTCTGATAGTTTGTGCTTGTCACATCAGCTTCGCTTGAAAATGTGAATGTAAGCCCGCCTGCTTCATAAGGACCTGCAAAAATCGTGCCTGTTTGGGGGATAGCGGCCGTGTCCTTGCTGGTGATGATGAGTCGGGCGTTGGCCATCCCCAATGATGAGATGACAGCTCGGTCTTCGTCCGAGAGGGAGATTTTGACAATCTGCCAGCCTGATTTCGAGAAGTCAAAGGAATTTTTTATCTGTCCGCTTGCAGAATCAGAAATCTTCCATGTGGGAATTTTATCTGATTCTTCTACCGAAAAGTCATCGTCTGCCGAAACTCCCAGCTGAAGGTAGAGGGAGCAATTTGTCGTGTCAAAAGTTTGTGAATAAGAGGCATTTTTCAGCGCGATGGAGAAGGTGCTGGCGTTTGCCAGGGATGAGGCGACTCCTGGCGTGTAGATTGACTGGGCTGCCCAGATTTGATTTTCACCGCTTCCCGCTGTAAGACTTGAAAAATCCCACTCAAAGGGAAGGGCATAGCCTGAAATCTCTGAGTCCGATTTTCCCTCGCTCACCTCGACAGAGCCGTTTTTTGTAGATTTTAATTCTGTGTTTGATATTCCGCCTGTCTCTTTTTCGTTGATTGTGGGGGCAAAGCCGCCGGGAAGATTGACGCCTGCTTTTTTTGAAAGATAATAGCTTTCCGAACTTGAGTCATTGTTGCCTAAAATCAGGTAATTTCCTGTGGTGTTGGTGTTTTCATAAGTGGCGGCCACCGTGTTTTTCGCGTAAAATTTCTCTCCTTTGTAGGAAATACTGCTGGCGGCGGTGGCAAATCCCTTGGAAGCGTAAGATGAATCGGCAAATTCCCGGTCAGGAGAATAACTCCACCTGCTTGAAGCCGAAATATCTGCTGAAAGCTTTTCAGTAAAGTCATATTTGAATCCCCCTGCCGATGCAAGGGCTCCGGAAGTTGAATCTTCACTTTCTTCGTACCAACGGGCCGTAATGTGGTCGCTTGCCGAAACTGCCGAAGAGAGAGTAATACTGCCTGATTCTTCGTCATAAGATGCTGTCGGATCTATGATTCCGTTTTTGTAGACGGTGATTGTTCCGCTGACGGCTTTTGTTCCTATGTCCAGCCGATTTACCGGCGTAAAAGTGCGCACTTGAAGTGTCAGGTCTTCTTTTTGACCCGTCAAAAGATAGATTTTGGGATGTTCCTTTGCGAGAGGAAAGGCGGCGTGAATGAGACGCTCAACTTCGTCACTGCTTTCATCATCCTCTGACCGGGAAAGATCAGCGTACAAATGATTTGAATAGAAAAAATCCGTGCTGGCAAAGCGAAGATTGTCCTCATCGATGACAGCCGTATAGGTCGTGTCGGCGCTGCCCGTACTGGAATAGGCGACTTGGGCATCTGAAGCGGAAGAAGAGCCGCAATCGTAGCGGGAAGCCACGGCGAAAGGCGAGAAGCCCGACGGATGCTGCAAAAACAAAGAGTTTTCGCCGTCGATGGAGTTTATTATGGAATAAAAATAATTTTCGATTTTAAAATTAGAGTTTTCGCTTTGTGAGAACCAATCCTTTATTTTTGATAGATAGTCGGTAAAATCGCTTTCGCTTACGGAAGAATAGAAAGTCACTGCCACCGCAGGCAAGACACCGCCCTGACGATAGGCCTTTGCGTCCTTTGAGAGCAAAATCTGATTCTGACTTGCCATAAGAAGATATTGGCTTTCATCGAGTTTTTTGTATTTCCTGCCCTTTGAGTCACGGTAATTTCCTGAAGAGCTTTCAACATAAACTGCCTTGACGCTTTGCACCATGGAAGATTTTGGCAAAATGTACTGATTTCCGCTGTTGTAGTTCGACAGGGAAATTTCGTTTATGCTCACGGCATTCTTTCCGTACCAGGTTTTTTCATGGGCTTCAATAAAATCGTATCTTACCGCCGCATCTGCCCGCCATTTTTCTCCCTTCCAGTTGAATGAAAGACCCGGAGCCTGATTGTCGCCGCCACCGATTCCCCTGTTCACTGCGTCAACGGAATAAAGCGATGGAAAAATAATCTTTCGGTTTGAGATTCGCGCTGATTTTAGGTATCCGTCTCCGATGTAGCCTGCCGCCACAGTGTTTTTAGTAAACTCATCGGCAAAGGCCGCCTCAAAATACCAGTGGTGGTTGAGCATAAAATAGAGAGATAAATCTACATTCTGTGCAAAGACTGGCGTGGTCGTGGATAGGGTTGGCGTGCTTCCGAATCCGAATGAATAAGCCCCGCCTCCTGTGACCGTGCTTTTCCAGAATCCTTCGGCAAAAAATTCCACATTCTGCTCGCCGAAATCTTTGTTAAAAAGGGAGACGAATTTTCCTGAGTTGGAGAGAGGAAGTTTTGAAGTGTCAAAGACAATGCCCGCCGCTCCGTCCGCTTCTTTTTCGCTTTCTGCTTTTGCTCCCTGAAGCGGAAGAAAAATCATGGCGAGGGCAAGGAGACTTGAACCTAAAAGCCGGGCCTTGGTTATTTTGAGACGAGGATCTTTTTCCTGTGCTTTTAGAATCGCGCTTTCCACCTTGCGTTTTTTATCTTCTCCAAAATCAAAAAGTTCCTGTTGCCGGGGAACATCTTCATCTTCAAGATTCTGCATGGCAAGCCCCAAAAGGCGGATTCCCAGTCTGGTGTCTCGTTTTTTTTCCAGAAGTTTTTTTGCCCTTTCGAACAAATCGTCCACGCTGGAGATATAACGCTCGCTTGTCTCCTGAACGCTTACCGTCGTAAAGTCTTCGTAGCGGATTTTTAATGAGACCGATGATGAGCGAACCTTTTCCCTTAGTGAGCGGAACATGACTGTGTAGCAGAGATGGAGAAGGGCCGTCTCAATGGCATCACGGTCTGTCAAATCGTATTCGTAGGTGTTTTCCGCGCTGATTGACCGGGATTTCGGCTCGGCATGAAAATCGACGCCCTCGTTTCCTCTCACCGCATTGTACAAAAAAGAGCCAGCCGCATTTCCGAAAAGGCTTTGAAGCAGTTTTTCCGAGCGTGTGTAAATATCCCTTGTCGTTTTTATGCCGTAATTTTCCAGTTTGGCCAGTGTCTTCTTTCCGGCTCCCCAGACTTTTGTCAGGGGAAGTGAAAGCATGAAGTCACTTTCTTTTCCGAATGGAACCACAGTAAGTCCGTCCGGTTTTTGCAGGCCTGAGGCTATTTTCGCGCAATACTTTGTGGAGGCAAGCCCCACCGACACTGTAAGGCCGGTTTTTTCCAGAACCTCAGCCTTGAGTTTTTTTGCGGTATCAATCGGATTTCCGAAAAGCCTTTCTGTTCCGGTTAAATCGATGAAAGCCTCGTCCACTGAAATCTGCTGAATGTCCGGGGAGTAATTCCTGAAAATCGCCATGACTTCCTCGGATTTTTCATGGTAACGGTGCATTCTTCCCCGAAGAAAAATTCCGTGCGGGCAGAGCTTAACCGCCTGAAATGTGGGCATTGCTGAGTGTACGCCGAATTTTCTTGCCTCATAAGAGGCCGTCGAGACGACGGAGCGGCGGTCACCGGGCAAGCCGCCTACAATCACGGGCTTTCCCCGATATTCCGGGTGGTCAAGTTGCTCAACCGAGGCGAAAAATGCATCTAAATCGACATGTAGAAAGACTTTGTTCACTATTCGACCTTCAGCTCTCGTTTTTCGATTCGGAATGTGTGCGGCTCGTCCTTTTTGTAGTAGGCCGTGATATTAATTTTAGCACGGGCTTTTGAATCTGCCGCATAGTCAATGGTTATGGATTTTGGCGGATAGTCCGGGATTATGAATGTGTATATTTCGTTACCGTCTTTGTCTGAGGAAATTTCATAGTCATAAATTGAGTCGTATACAGGATGAATGGTCTCGATTCCCTGCAGGAAAACTTCATAATGCAGGGCTTCTTCTTTTGAGGTGATTTTTATATGGTTGGTGTTCATGCCTGAAAATTCATCGGAAGTTAGTTTTGCCGATAGAGAGGCTTTGTCCTCATTTACTAACTGAATCTCGCTTTTATTCGCGGCCCGCAGACTTGGCCTGTAAATAAAGTGTGAGATTGAAAAAATAACTGCAAAAATAAAAAGAAGTATGGCAATGGTGGAGAATACGCCGTTTAAAATCATTTTCTTCATCGTGTAGCCCTTGATACCGGCCCGGACATTCAATAAAACGAGCATACGGAGCCATGTGATTTGGAAAGGAAAAATCGCAAAGGAGAGAAGCAAATTTCCTATCGCGTCAGTGAAAACCGTTCGGGTAAGCTCTAAGTCTTCCGCGCTCTTTATGATGATATAGCTGTACGGAAGAAAAGGCAGCAGCATGAGGATAAAAAAAAGACTGAGCGAAAAAAGGCGTTTTGCCGTCCGAGAAAGATAAATGATGATATATTCAGAAATAAAAATGACGAAGAGGGTCAGGTCTCTGGTTGAGAACAAGAAAATATTGAAGATGGCGACGACCGAAAGAAGATAACCGTACATAAAGGCCGTGACTGAAAATTTAAGGATTCCCTGCACCGTGAACAAAGCTGAGATGAAAATCATAGAAAAGACGATTTTGATTCCGTACTGAAGAATTGGATTCAGCGGCAGAATAATGGAAAGTTGTGAGACGAAGGCCTGACCGAGGAAGAGAGATAAAAAAGAAATTCCGAGGGTAAAAGGAATCATGTAGCTGGATCTGATGAATTCATATTTGTGCCGTTCTCCGTGAACGCCGACGAAAGAAAAAACGCAGAGAATGAGAATCGTGAGGATTCCAACAGAAAGACAGGAGATAAGGATTGTTTTTTCGTTTATAAAGAAAGGTCTGAAAAATGAAGCGCTTTTAATGTAGATATAGTGCATGTCCCATTCGTCGCTACCTTCTGAACTGTAATTTCGGGCGAATGTTTTGAGTACGGAAAGTTCCGAATCTGAAGAAAAGTTTACTTCTATTGCGGGAATGTCATTCATAAAGAAAAAAGAGAGCCTTTCCTTTCCGCTGACGATGCCGAGCCTGTAAATTGCCGAAAGTAAATCCTCAAAAGAAAAAGTGACCTGACTGTCATAAAAAGCATCGCTGATTTGCTTTGTGAGCCAGAGAGGGGTTGTGTGCCTTTTGCTTCCGGTGTGGATGGCCGTTTCTCGTGAGGAATCCAGCGTGACCGCTATTGCCGCAAAAGCGTCCGTGTCATCGACAGACTCTGCGAAAACCTGTGTTCCCTTGATTGATTTGTTTGCCTTGAATTCCAATCTGTCAAGAGCAGAAAAAAGCACTGTTGCAGTCCAATCGTGCTTTTCATCTTTTAAGAATGAAAGGAAATCAATGATGGCATCTTCATGAAGCGCGAAATCTTCCTGAGTGAAGCAAAATGCGACTTCTTTCTTGCCGTCGCTTGTGGCGGGAAATGAAAGGATAAGATTATCTGCAAAATCATCTTGACCTGTCTGTGAAAGTTCCTGCTTTATGGGCGTGAATCCTTTTTTGGCAAGAGCCGTGCTTGTCGTGTCCGAAAGCTCATTGCCGTGGAGAAAACCCTGCGAGAAAATTGAAAAATGTGCCGAAAATAAAAGAAAGCTGACGATACAGATTGTACGGACATGCATATAATAAGAATATAATTTGTCAGTTTACAATTCAAGTGCCTTGTTGTATAATCGTATTATTAGGAACAGGAGTCTTAGATGCCCGCAGAAAAAAAATTTATTTTGAATTTGCCTCTTAAAGTCATTCTCACGGAAGAGGGGACATCTCACTTCATAAGCAACAAAAAAAAGCTTCTCCGTATTCGTCTTGCGGATAATCTTGAAGAATACGGAATTTCGCTCAATCCTTTCTCCCCCCAGTCAATCCAGAACATGATTATGGTTGACTATATTTCCAAAATCGAAATCTCCATGTCAGAATTTGTGTCTGTCCGTCAGGAAGTCATGGATTTGGCAAAAGTAGTGGTATATTCAATCCTTTACAAACAGTTTGATCGTCAGGTTTTCTCTGATTTAATCAAATGTGACTGCGTGCGAAAACATAACCGAGCCAATCCTAGTGAACTCATTGATGAGCGCACCAAAATCGAAGACAAACAGCTGCGCGGAATGATTTCCAAAAAAGAAACTGTTGTCCGTCAGGCAAAAAAAGAAATCCTTGACCCAGTCTGGAAGTCAATCATGGAAAACAAGGAATATTCCCTTGAGGAGCGCAACATTTATCTTCTCATGACCGAAAAATTCCTCAATCGGCTTTCTCTCATGAATTGGTACATCATCTTGAAATTCTTCAAGGATAAAGAGGCTTTCACTCAGATTAACATCGCAATCCGCCATCTTCTTCAGATTTATATGGAAAAGTCACGTGTTGCAGAGTATATTTCAATCCTTCTTATGGAACTTGCTCTTAATGCCGAAAACCAGAATCTCAAAAAAGAAGCGAAAGTTCTCTATAATGGTGTGGATGACCTCGACGCATTGCTTTTTGACCCAGAAGTTCGCTCAAAAATCATAGCAGAACTCAAACGCAAGCACGAACTTGTTTCACTGTCATGGAAATTAGGCGGTGGCTCAACGGCTATCGGTAAGCAGGGGCGCTTGCAGATTATGGTCCTTAACAAAAGTGACGAAAATCAGGAAGCTAAGGCAAACATTGAGGATAAAATGGCTGCCGATACAAACAAACGCTCCCTTATCGATTTTTACCGTGAAATTCCAGACGGTCAGGGCAGCACGGATTTGGGCTTGTACTATCTTTCTTACCTTGACGATGCCTGTAAAAAACTCAATGTCAAATTCGAGTCTATCGTTAATGAATTCGCTAATCAGGATTTGACGGTTATCAACTTAATTTTCAATTTTTAACCGTGCGTCATTCAGTTTTTTTCTGTTTCATTGCGCTTTTTTCTTTTTCTCTTTTTTCATGTGCAGAAAGCGAGGCCGATGTTGTATCTGCATCCGCTACGGCAGTTTTTGATTATTCTGACAGTGAATCGCTTCCTTCCGTTCGCCTTGCCGTTTTTGTTCAGGTTACGAGCGACATACAGAGAGCGGATAATTTTACGATTTCAAATACTGAATCAGGCTATACATGGTCAGTTGCCAAACCTGGAATTTTCACAGGCCTGAATAAAAGCTATGCTTATTCTTTGAATCTAAATGTACCTGAAGGCGATTCTCTTCCGACTGGAGAATATATGCTTTTGTATAAAGATGCAGCTGGCAGTGAGGATTCGATCCGTTTTTCGGTAAATTACGATAAAGAGCTGCTTTCGGCAAATTCCACTGCTTGCAAAAAAATTCTCTCCAATGTTACGGAGAATGTTGCTGTTTACGATGCATCTGGCGAGCTTCTTTTTATGGGAAAGGCAAAAAGTTCGTGGAAAAATAATGATGCGATTCTCAGAGACTACAAACTTGCCCGTACTAAACGAATTTGTTATGTCGCACCAGGAAACAGTATTATCTGTATGATGCCGGCAGAAAACTTGAAAACGGAAAACTGAAAGTTGAAAACGGAAAAAAGGTATTAAAATGAGTGACGATAATAACAATAATGAAATAGTTCGAAAATCCGACGGAATTCATCGGGAGATACACACATTCGTCCTCCGTCAGGGGCATTTTACGACCAGTGAGCGAAAGGCTTATGAGGAGCTTCATGACCAATTCTGCCTTCCTTATTCAGAAGAAAAGCTTGATTTTGAGAAAATCTTCGGAAATAAAAATCCTGTGGTGGTCGAAATAGGCTTCGGCATGGGAAAGGCCACCGCAATCATTGCCAGTGAAAATCCAAATATCAATTACATAGGAATTGAAGTCCACAAACCAGGCGTTGGAAAACTTCTTGGTGAAATCCGTGACCGGGGACTTAAAAATCTCAGGATTATTGAGTATGACGCTATGGAAGTGCTTAAAAATCAACTCACTGACCAAAGCGTCTCTGCCTTCCACATTTTCTTTCCAGATCCCTGGCAGAAAAAGCGCCATTTCAAGCGCCGACTGATTCAGCGCCCCCGCACTGACCTAATGACACAAAAGCTCATAAAAGGCGGCTATCTCTATTTTGTGACCGACTGGCTTCCTTATGCAGAGTTCGGCATGGAGCA
>AUXO018350236.1_pt1 | contig 12188 bp, 9 predicted proteins | sample 768731 | NCBI WGS metagenome assembly AUXO01 (sample SAMN02715735, study PRJNA202380) | gut metagenome | biome: sheep rumen | host: Ovis aries | place: New Zealand: Palmerston North | reverse complement strand
ATTAATTAAGAATTAATTAAGAATTAATTAAGAATTAATTAAGAATTAATTAAAGATTAATTAAGGATTAATTAATAAATTAATTTTCTAATTAATTGAAAATTAATTAAAAATTAATTTTCTAATTAATCAAAAATTAATTTTATACTTTAATAACTTTATTAATTGATTTTTTAATTTGATTTTTAATATCTTCATTATAATTAACATAAATATATTCCGGATTAAAAATACTTGAAATAATAATAAGATTATAATTATTTTTAACATTTCCTATTAAAGTTGGTATATCATGTATTTCATTATCAATTAAATTTAAAAATTCAAATACTGACATATGTGATTCTTTAAAATTATCATATATTGCTATTTTTGCTTTTTCACCTACACCTTTATAATATTTACCATCATAATAAATTACATTAATTAATGTTCCATATTTTTCTTTATTATCTTTAATAAATTTTTTAATTTTATCTGTTTTATCAACATCTGATATACCATAAATCCATATAACTAATAATTCTTTATAATTTACACATATATTTTCTTTCCAATTTTCAATATTAATATCATTTTTATTTATAAATTGAATTTTCACATGTGATTTATTTTTAATTTCTTTTGAATTTAATTTATGTTTATTATACTCATTATCAGTTAATTCAATATCAGTTTCAGGAGTTTCTAAATTAATATTATTATGTTGTATTTGTTGATTAATAATATTTATATCTGAATTATTATTTTTTGATTTTTTTAATAAATTAATATAATTAATTGTTTTATTTTTAATATCTACTGGATTTGTAAATTCAATATTAGTTAATTCACGTTTTAAAGATGATTTTAAATTAAGATTATCACATGTGCCATATTCAGTTATATTTGTGCCATTTGTTTTAATAAATTTAACTAAATTTTTTGATGGCCCACGATATAATAATGTATAAACATTATTAAATTTTAAATTAATAGGGCAAATGCTATTTTGTGAATGTTGAAAATATATAAACCAACAATTAGTAATATCTATTAATTTATATATAATATAATAATTAACATGTATATTTTCTTTTAAATAAGTTATTATTTTATTTAATTCATCTATATTTAAACATAATAAATTATGTTGTTTAGCTGATAACATATTAAATTATATATTTTTAAATGATATGTTTATATTTAATTATAAAATATTAATAAGAAATTAATAATAATTGTTAATTAATTTTCTAATTAATCTAAAATTAATTAAGAATTAAGTTAAAATTAATCAGAATTAATCAGAATTAATCTATTTAATTCGTCAATTAATTCTTCAATTAATCTAAAATTAATTAACAATTAATCAATTAAATTCTTCAATTAATTTTATAATTAATCTAAAATTAATTAAGAATTAATCTTCAATTAATCTATTAATTTTTAATTTTTATGTTAAAATCATAATCAAAAACATATATTATATTAATATATAATGGAACAAAATATTTTTTTTTATAGAGATAAAGATAGAAATTGTGAACAAGTTTATTTTTTAATAAAAAATAATGGATTCTTAAATTACTTCAAATGTATAAATGTAGAAACATCAAGAATTAATTTACCTATTAAAGCTATACCTGCATTATTAATTTATAAATTAAAACAAATATTATATGGTAATGATATATTTATATTTTTAAATAACTTAATACAACAAAATAATATTCAACAACAAAGATTAAATTTAATGAAATATTCAATAAATAATTCAATTAAACCAGCTACAAATAATCAACAAAATATTCAATTGCAAAATAATCAAATAAAACAAAATATACAACAACAAAATTTAAATAATTCACAACAACAAAATAAATCACATATAATAGGCTATATAGAATCAGAAATGAATGGATTTTCAGATAATTATACATTTAGTAGTCCAGATATAAATATAGCCCCACAGCATAACTTTACAGGATCAAATGAAGAAGTCAAAATTTATACTGGTAATGATAATAATAAAATAAAAACATCTGATACTATGAAAACAATAAATAAAATAAAAGAATTAAGGCTAAATGAAAGTAAACAATTAAAAGAATTACAATTCAAAAGTCAACAAAATAAACAAAATCAAGAAGATATAAAACAAATTAATAATAAAATAAATGAATTTGTCAAAAGACACCAAGAAGCATCTATAAATAATAATTAAAATTAATATTATTTACTACAATTAAATATATTTTTAACATTGATTTATTAAAAAACATAATTATTAATTAATAATAAATTTGAATTATTAAAAGAATATTATAAATTATTATAAAATTAATGATGTTTATAAGAAGGACATCTTTAATTAATTCTAAATATAAATTTGATAATTATGATAATTTATTAACAAAGACAAATTAGATAATAAATTTATTGTAATATAAATAATAATTTTATATGTGATGATAAGTTTATTAATTTACTTATGAATTGTAAATAATATAATATTAATTTTATCAATTTCATTAATTGATGATTTTTATTAAATCATATATAAAATAGATTAATGTAATGATTAAAAATTAATTTGATAATAAATTAGATTAATTTAATAATTAATTAAGAATTAACCAAAAATTAATTATCTAATAATTTAATAATTAATCTTCAAATAATCAACTAATTAATTTATATAATTTTAAAATTATATAAATATTCTTAATAACTAATTATTTAAAATAATATTTATAAATTAAAATAATATTACTAATCCTATTCATTTTAATTCATATTAATCAACTCTTTTAATAATTAAATAAATTATAATGATTCTTTTTACCACCAGTAATAGATTCTATCATTGTGCTAGTATTATCAAAAGTATCTTTATCTTCAATTATATCTTTATTAACTATATCACCACTTAATGAAGTAGATGATTCATCTTTAGTTTTTTTATTAATTTTTATAGATTCATTATTAGAAGATTCCGATTTATTCATAATATCATTTAAAGAATCTGTGTCTGAATCAGAAGAATAGTCACTAGATGAATTATTTAATAAATCTTCTGTTTTATGCTGTTTTTTATGGAAACGTTTTTTGAAATGTTTTTTATGAACATACCAATTTTCTTTAATTTGTGCTAATTTATCTTGAATTTCAGTATCTTTATATAATTTTTTAATTTTTGCATTAGTTAATTCTTTATCTAAATATTGAAGATATTGTAATATTTCATCATAAGTTGGCTTTTTATTTTCTTCAAATTTACCATATTTATCTTTAAAGTATGCATTTAATACTTTTTTATATTGTTGGGCATATGTTTTAATTTCAGCTTCAGATAAATCTTTAAATTCTTTTTTAATAAATTCAATAATTTTATCCATAATATTTCTATTAGCTATTTTAATTTGATTAACAACTTCTTTTGGGTCAGGGTCAGCACCTCCTAATTGTGATTTATTCATAATATCATTTAAAATACCATCAAAATAATTATCAAATTCTTTAGTATTTTGCGAAATTGTTTGATTATTTTGTTGAATATTTGATATTGAATTAGATAGAGATTTTAAATTTAATGAACTTTGGGGAGAACTAGTTAATGAAGGCCGATTAGCAGATACTTTTAAGGTATTAGGCTCATTTGGTTTTATTATGCAACCACCAGTTGTTAGAAATGAATTTAATTTAGTTTGAATATTGTTTATATAAGCCCATCCACTTGGATATTGATTTTTAATTTCTGGTAGTTTTTTGTTTAAAATGTCTATAACTTGACCGTTATACATATTATTATTAATATATTCATAAAATAATATCATATTTAATATATCTTTATCCATTTTTTTTATTTCATCTTCAGTTAATTTTATTTCACGTTGTATTATATATATAAAATCTGCATATAATCTTGTTTTTTCATTTTCAGTTGTAGTATTGTTAATTTTATTTCTATACATTATTCCTAATTGATATATTATATCTTCTTTTAATTGTTGATTTTCTAATAATTTTTCTATTGTAGGCACTGTATTTTCTTTAACTAAAAATGAATTAATAGAATTATATACTATTGGGTCATACCATGATAAATTATTAATTGATTGAATTAAATTAATATGAAAATTTATTAATTGATTTAATACTGTTGATTGGTCTGAATATACATAAAATAAATACTGATTATTCTTTTCTGCTATTGTATGATATGTATTAATTAAATTAATTGAAGTAGTATATAAAGTTTGTAAAGGTGAGTAATTATTTGATATATCATCTGTAAAGTTATAAATTATACATGGAAATGCGGCTGCTGGTGTGGCTGATGGTGTTTTATCAAAAATAGCAATATATTGTTTATTTTGTGGTGGAACAATTAATTTATTATTATTAAAATAATATTTCAATAATTTAGATAATTTACATAAGTTAGTAATAAATATTATATATGGTTGATCGACATTTGGTTTTAATTCATCTTTAGATTGAATAAATTGTATAACATCATCAATCACATCAGTTTTAATATCAATAATATTAATATTATCGGGTGTACGATCACTAATCGTAATATTATTAAATGATATTGTATTTAATTGAGTAGTAATTAATAATTTTTTTAAAATATCTTTATTTATTAATTTATATAATTGTTTTAATGTATTGATAACTTCGTGTGCTTTATTTATATATTCAATATAATTATTATTGATGTCATCTATTTTATTAATTGATGTTACAATATTTTTATTATATGTAACATCTATAGATTTAACATTATTATCGTTAAATTCAATATCTAAATAATTTGTATTATATTGTCTTGATGAATTAGAATCAAAATCATCAAAATTAAATTCTTTATGAAATTCACCTATATTATATTTTTTATCACTAGTAGTAGAAACATCATATATTAAATTATAAAATAATTTATAATTTTTATACATATTAAATAATTTATTGTAAAGTATATTCTCATCTATATTTATTTGTTTATTTAGATTAGTTGGATCAGTAATAATATCATAATTATTAATTAATAATATATTATATATTTTTTTAATATCATCAAAATCAATTAAGCCTTTAATATTTTTTAATAATTTACCTTTTTCATAATCTGTTATATATGTTAATAAATCTGTTCTATATGTAAATAAAACCTCTTTAAATTTATTTATATTTGTATTAGCGTCTGCTATAGTGATTGTTGATAAATCAGTAACTACTGATAATTTATTATTTGGGTAATTAATTATAGCCGCAATTTTTGCAAGACGAATTGTATTGTTGTCATTATCTTTTTTTTGTTGTAATTGATTTATATACATTATACACATATTTACTAATTCATATTGAAGTTTTATTAATTTATAAATCATAGGTTGAATATATTTTTGTTCAAAATAGTTATAATTTTCATTAAAATCATTTACTTTTTGTATGCAATTTTCGTTAAAATGATTATTATTTAAATATTTTATTTTTTTTAATTCATTATTTAAAATAGTATTATTTGCATAACAATCTACCATATTCGATATTTATAAAAATTATAAATAAAATAATATTTTCAATAATTTTTTAATATTTTTAATTATATTATATATAAATTTAGAATGGATAAAAATATAGTTTATTTAATTATTGTTATTATCATATTGTTTATATTTTATAAATATTGGTTTAAATCTAAGGAAGGGTATGAAAATAATATTGTTGTTGAAGAAACACCAGATACAGTAAATGATACAATTGACGCATTACAAGCAGAAGACCCTAATATGTCATTAGATGCACCACAATTAGACATGAAGCCAAATATTAATTGGTTAAATAAAGCCCCAGAAGGTAAATATGTTCATTCAAGTTATGTTAGTGGCACAAGAGGTAATAAAGAACGAATTTTAGAATCACAAGATTCATTTAATACTGAATTAGCTGCATCTATTGATTATGATAAATATGCATCTAATGATACATTTACAGGTTTTGATGAAGCTTCTGATTTAAAACCATATGTTTCAACACAAACTAAACCATTAAGCACTAAAGAATTATATGATTCAGATAAATTATTACCAGGAGAAGTAAATAAAGATTGGTTTGAAGTTGCACCAGACCCTATAAAAGTTAAAAATCGTCATTTAGTTAATATTGTTAAACCAATTGGATTAGATACTGTTGGCTCATGTAAGAGGAATATGAGTCGTGATATACGTGGTGATGTATTAAATCCAAAGAGATTTGTTAGTCCATGGATGAATTCATCAATTGATCCTGATTTACCAACAGTTGGCTTATGTAATGATATAAGTATATAAATATTTTAAATTTATTTTAAAAATAAATTTAAATACTAATAATATTATAAAAAATATCTGTTTTTGGTATTTCATTTAAATATTTTTCTTTAAAATTTTTTATTTTATCATGCCAAAATAAATTATAATATAATTCATCTGAATAATCAGATTTAATAAATTTAGTATCTAAATATTTATTATATCTATAACTAGTCTTTTCTATTACATATTCACTTAAAAACATTGATTTACTAGTACCATATATATCAAATTTATTTTTAATATCTTCGATATAACAATATTTTTTATATTTAATAAAAGATGTTGTAATTGGATATCTAATATGTTCAAATATTTTTGTAATTTCAATACATTTTATTAAATTAGACTTATTTTTTAATTTATTTATTATATATTCATTTGTATATTTATTTAAATTTATATATTTTACATTACGTCTTATATCATTTACATAATATTTTTCATTATTTATTAAATTTAGTTTTAAAAGTTCTTCAATATTTTTTTTATAAAATCTAATATAATGATTTGTAAACAGATTTATTAATTCTTTAATAGAATTAATAGATAATTCATTTAAATTATAGTATTTTTTATCTAAATTTAACAATAATATATAAAAATCAATATTGAATACATAATATAAACATCTAAATAAGTAATTTATATCAAATTCATCAATTATACAATTAATTATTCTATTAAATTCTTGTTCAAAATATTTAATATAATCAAATGAATTAATGCATAATTTAAAGTTAGTGTATTGATTATTAAGAGATTGACTATTAATAGATTGACTATTAATAGATTGATTATTAATAGATAACATTTTATAAAAATAATATGTTTATTTTAAATATATTTTATTATTCATTTTTTAAATATATTTTATTATTCATTTTTTAGAAAGGAAATTAATTAGAAAATTAATTAGAAAATTAATTAGGAAATTAAATAAGGAAATTAATTTAAAAAATTAATTAGAAAATTAATCTAAAAAATAATTAACTAAATTAATCTAAAAATAATCAAAAATATAATCTAAAAATTAATCAAAAATATAATCTAACTAAATTAAATTATTAAATAAAATTAACCACTTAAAACATTAATTAAAATTTATTAAATCATTGAATAAATAACATAATATGATTGTGAATGATCTGGTATTATTGGATTAACAGATGAATCATTAAATTCATACCAAGTATTATTTCGTAATCCATAAGTGAAATAATGTCCACCTTCACATCCACCTCTATGTTGGACAGTTGCGCATAATTTATATATAGTAGATGAATTACATCTTTCATTTAATGCGAATCTATGAATAAATGGTTTAATATCAAAAATTTCTGGTATTATAATAGGATAATTTAATTTTCGTTTAATACCATTAATATATTCAAATCTTTTTAATCTAATAATTAATATAGTAGGTATTCTCCAAAATTTATGATAAGTGCAGCATTGAATATGTCCAGTTGTTTTTTTGTGGGCATGACTATCTGTATATGTGCTATCTGATAATTGATTTTTCATATATTCAATTAAACTATGTGGTTCTTCTCTACATTTTAAAGCTGTATTATGTATAAATGGTGTTAATAAATCTACTTCATACACGTTAGTTTGCATTAAACCAAATGTTTTATCTCCACAATGTAAACATTCAGTTGTATTAATAATAAAACTGGTAAATAATGCTTGAATAGTAGAATATTCATTAGTATAATTTCTTTGTATAAATCTATAATTAAAATATAATAATTCTTCATAATTATATGGTATATCTATTCTATCAATATCGAAATCATGATATATTGAATGTAATTTTGTAAATATTTCATTATCTATATCAATTCTATTATTTTTTTGCACAATTTCATCATGTAATGTTCCAATTATAGCATTTAATATATCAAATGAATCACTTTGTATACCAATACTAAATTCAATATATGGATATTCTAATTGTCCATTATATATTTTAGAATGTTTTTGTATAGATTCAAATAATGTTATTGGATTAAAAATATTATTATGTTCAATTAATTTAACATTTTTTAATAATTTATATAATTCTACCATTAATAAATTATTAACTGGTATGTTATTATTATTATTTAATAAATATATTTTCCAATCATCTATATTTAATATATAATTATTAAATTCTTCTACACTTAATAAACTTTGTAAAGCTGCATTAAAAAAGCATGTATTACCTAAATTTATTAATCCAAATTTAAAATCAGCCATTTTACATTTAAAATATTAATATATAATATTATATAAAATAAATAAATATATTTTTATTTCATTTTTTATTAAATTAATTATGTATATAAATATTTAATAGTATATAAAATATGTTAGAAATTATAATAATACCATCTTGTTTTATTATTGTTTTATTATATGCAGTATATAAATTACATAGTATGCAAAATACTAATGCTTCATTAAATACTGATAATAATTTAATAGATATTGATAATATAATTGAAGATGATAATATAAATAATTCTGAAGAAATTAATGAAAATAAAAATAATTTAATTAAAAAAGATGATAATAATTTAATTAAAGAAGATAATTTAAAAATTGAGTAAATTAGAATAAAAATATATTTTAAATATATTTTTATGATTAATTTAAGATTGATTTACAAATTCTGTTAAATCTATTAAATAATTCAATAAATTAATTCTAATAAAATCAAATAAATTAATTCTATAAAATCAATAAATTAATTCTATAAAATCAATAAATTAATTCTAATATCATATAAATTAATTTATAAATTAATCAATTAACACAATAAAATCAATAAATTAATTCTAATATCATATAAATTAATTCTATAAATTAATCAATTAACTTAATAAAATCAATAAATTAATCAATAAATTAATTCTATAAAATCAAATAAAATCAATAAATTAACCAATCGATTTATTTAGTTAATACCTTAGATGCAGCACTTACTCCCGCAGTTGCAGGGTGAACTTTTGATACAACATTACCAACTGCATTAACATTTTGTGCAGTATTAGGATTAGTTATTGCATAAGCTAAAGCAATTAATAAAATAATAGCAACAATACCAACAATAACAAATATACCAATAGTGCTTTTAAAAATACCTGATATAGCATTTCCTGTATTAGAAATTAAATTTGAAACTCCTTTAGTTGTGCTATCAATAACTGTTTTAGCTGTATCATCAATTCCTTTATTAGTTTCTTCTTTTTCGGAAGTTTGTTTACTATCAGTTTTCTCTGTATTTTTTGTATCATTAATAACAGTAATATCTGTTAATTGTAATAATTTATTAGTTATTGAATTTATTAATTGAATATTATTTAAACAATTTACGGCGATATTAACTACGTTTGATTGGTCAATAATAAATCCGTCTTCTAATTCAAATTCACTATTTTCTATAGTAACATTATTAAAATTACCATTTGTATTTATACATTGATTTACTATATTATTATTAATAGTAGTATCAACACATAATTTTACAATATTTTCTATATTTTTTTCAGTAATATTTTCTGTTTTAATATTATTAACTGTTTCCATTATACTTTCAGAGTCTGATGTATTACCAAATTGTAATGCATCTTTTGTATTTAAAAATCCACTATTTATTTTATTAACAGCATTATTTACTAAATCAGTTTCTATATCATTTGTTAAATTATCTTTTAAATAATTAGATATTGTATTTGTTATATCAGATTGTAATTGTGATACAATATTTATAATATTTTGAACTGTAAATATAACAGCCATTTTATTATTTTGTCCAATTTTAAAATTTTTTGCTTTTACTTTTAAACCAGATATATTTGTGCTATTTTCTGCGGTTGCTTGTGTAGAATTAACATTAATAATTTCAGTTGTTGCCGATTGTGTATTTTGTTGTATTATTTCATTTAATTCATTTACTGTTGATTTATTAATTGTATAAGTATTATTATTTGTTTTAGAAATATTTTTTTCTGTTTTACTATTACCAGCACCCATTTAATTGTATATATTAAAAATATAATTTTATTATATTTTTAATTAAAATATATTATTAATTATATGTAATAATAAATTACTTATATATTTTTATAAAATATTTTCAATTAAATAAAATCTTAGCATGAATAAATTAAAATATTATGAATATTTTATAAATTAAAGTAAAATTTTTTTCATGATATTCTATAAATTAAAATGAAATCTCATCATAAATTATATTTTATAAATTAAAATATTATGAATATTTTATAAATTAAAATGAAATTTTTTTCATGATATTCTATAAATTAAAACATCATGAATATTTTATAAATTAAAATATCATGAATATTTTATAAAAAGTAAAATTTTTTCATAATATTCTATAAATTAAAGTGAAATCTCATCATAAATTATATTTTATAAACTAAAATAAAATCTTATCATAAATTATATTTTATAAACTAAAATAAAATCTTATCATAAATTATATTTTATAAACTAAAATAAAATCTTATCATAAATTATATTTTATAAATTATAATAAAATCTTATCATGATATTTTATAAATTAAAATTTTATCATGAATTATATTTTATAAATTAAAATGAAATATTTTAAAAATATTTTTTATAATAATGAATAATAACTTATTATACTATTGTTTAAAAAAAGTATATAATTCAGTTGATATTAAACCTAAAATTAATGTAGAAACATTTAATCCAAATACACAACGAATTACACCAGATATTCAAATTAACGGATTATATACAGAAGGACATTATATAAATAAAGGATTTAAAACATTAACGAATTTATGTAATATAGATTTTAATGAATTAGGTTATAATGTTCATATTAAAATATATTTTTCTAATAAAATAAATAATATAAAATATATAATACAAGAAATATTATGTAGAGTATATACAATGTTATATTTATTTGAAGTAGAAAAAATAAATTATGAAATAGTTATGTTATTATATGAATTACCCCGATTAATTCCATATAAATTTAATAAAGCCAGAAATGAAATAAATATAGTAGGAGAATTAGGATATTTTAATTGCACAAATGGATATTATAATAGACAACCAGATAAAAAATTTATATTAATTACTAGATTTAATGATTCAATGGGATTATTAATACATGAATTATGCCATGCTACCGGATTGGATATTGGGGCTTATGAAACATTTAATGAATGGCAAACATATTACAATAATAAATTTAATGGTAAATCTGGATTTTTTACAGAAGGGATAAATAATGCTAATGCCACAATAATACACAGTATGTTATTATCTATAAAATATAATATTGATTTTTATGAAATTTTTGATAGTGAAGTAAAATATGTATATGATGAATGTTGTAAATTAATTAGTTTTTATATTAAAGACCCATCACAAAATATAGTTACTATACATGATTTAGTTGGTATATATACACAAGATGGACAAATGTTAGAATATAATATACTACGTTATGTGTATTTATATTATTGTAATATTTTATATAATTTTAAAAATATAAATCAATTAACAAAAAAAGAAAAAGAAATGATAAATAATAAAAAATTAAAAGGATTTTGCCATAATATTATGTTTATTAATCCAAATAATAAAAAAAATATGAAAATATATTATAATAAATATATAGAATTATTAGAACAATTATCTTTTAATATAAAAAATATTAAACCTGATTATATTATAAATAATAAAAAATATTATTCAATGGAATATTTTAAAAATAATTTTAATATTTTAAATTAATTAGAAAATTAATCAAAAATTAATTAGAAAATTAATTAGAAAATTAAT
>AUXO016735066.1_pt1 | contig 12191 bp, 5 predicted proteins | sample 768731 | NCBI WGS metagenome assembly AUXO01 (sample SAMN02715735, study PRJNA202380) | gut metagenome | biome: sheep rumen | host: Ovis aries | place: New Zealand: Palmerston North | reverse complement strand
ATGTCTTTGTAAGTGAATGTGAAATCATCAAAATCTTTTCCCTTGAATTTTTTATCTAAGGGAAATATTGGTCTGTTATAGTTTAAAGGCTCTCCTTCAACATATCTGGCTACTTTGAATAAAACAAGATCAGATTCATTGCTTGTGATATTTTCATACATCTTCTCGAGTGCTTCAGGAAACAGCGCGTCATCTGAATCAAAAAAGTAGACATATTCTCCTTTTGCATGTTTCAATCCGGTATTTCTAGCTCCACCATTTCCCCTGTTTTTTTGATTTATTACTTTCACGCGCCTGTCCTTTTGCTCAAATTCCTTAAGTATTTCAAGAGATCCATCTGTTGATTCATCATTCACACAGATAACTTCAATATCTGTAAAAGATTGGGTTAAAATACTATTTAAAGAATTTTTAAGGTATTTCTCCACATTATACACGGGCATGATTACTGAAATGAAGGCCATTATATCACATTTTATAAATTTAATTCACTCAAGTTTATCATCATTGCTTAATTAAAAAACTTTATACATATTTGTTTATATAACCTATTTAATAATCTTTACATAATTTTTTTACATGTTTCGCAATAAATTGTTGTTGAAATATTTTTTCATCACTCGGTTATTTTTTTAATGATTATTTTATTTTTTCAATATTATAGTATTTATAGTGCAATTAAGATTATTAACTAATGTAATGGATTTATATTTATTTAATGAAATTTATTTTTTTTGTACTGACATAGTTCAAGTGTAAAATTTAACTTCAACAACATTTAAATTCTTATATAATAAGTTTTATATTAGAAAAATCAAATTATATAACATAATTTTCTTAATTATTCAATTTTTTAAAAAGATAATTAATTTATCATATTTTTGAAGAAATTTTTAAATTATTTTTATTAAAAAGTCTTAATAAATTTTTAAAATAATTTTTTTTATTAGGAGTGTTAAATATGGAATTTAACGATTTTGAATCAAAGGATACATTTATAGAAAATGAATTTTTTGTCATCGATTCAAACAATTTAGATTTAATTGATTCAAGATTATACGGATATGTATTAACAGATAATGGCATATTATTTAATGAAAATATTTCAAATAGTGAAAGGCTTCAAGAAGGTTTGGAATTAAATAAAGATGGAGCATATGTTTGGGTAAAAAGAAAGGATGACACAATAAATATTTATCAAGATTTTATTGGTAGTTATGGGTTGTACTTATTTAGAGAAGATGATTATTTTGCCATATCTAATTCTTTCCTTAGACTTGTTGAGTATCTTAAAGAAAATCATCATATGACTTTAAATTATGATAATGCTCATACTCTTCTTTCCATTGGATTATGTTCTCTTTCTTACTCTGAAACTTTGGTCAATGAAATCAAAATGCTTCCAAGAGATTATGTCTTAAAGATTAATACAAAAACAAGAGAATTGTCTCATGAAGTCTTAGATTTCATGGAAAATACTGTTTCCATTGATTCTAATGAAGGAATTGATATTTTAGATAAATGGTTTTTTAAATGGATAAATATTTTTCAAAATTTAGAAAAAAATGATCAAAATATTTCTATGATTTTACGTGGAGGACTTATTTCAAGAATAATCATATATTTAGTTGTTGTATCAGGTATAAATTTGGATAAAGTCGCTATTCGATCACTTAAGGATAGTCCAAAAGCACGTAATGAATATTATTCTTATGCATCTGAAGTTTTTAAAGAATTAGGTTTTGTATTAAATCTAGGCGAATCTAAAGATATGAACTCTTTTTTGAATATCAGAACACCTTTAAATAATTCATTTTATCCAAAATTAGGTTTTCATAAGCAAATGTTTTTTAATGTAGATTATTCAATGTCACAAACATATACAGTAATTGATAATGGGGGGAACTGTATTGGGGACCATGAATTTTTAAATCTTGAAAATTTAATAAATAATAGATATAATAGAGCTAAGAATTATTCAGTAGAATTAGCTCAATCTTTAGAATCAAGTATTAAAAATAGTGCTATTGAACTACAAAATAGATATGGCATAGAAGATATTAATTCAAAATCATTTGTAAAAAGACTTTATAAAGATACAGAATGTAGAAATCATTTCGGCAGATGGAGTGTTGAGAATTACTTATCAAATAGAATTACATTAAATCCGTTATTAGATTCTTTTTTATTTAGATTAAAAGTCAATACTGAGGAATATGATGACAGGTATTTGCTTATTGCAGTGATTTTAACAAGATATTTTTCTAAATTCCTAAAATTTGATTTTGAAGATTTAGACAACAAAATTGATAAAGTAACATTAGAACATGCAAATAAAATAAATAATAAATATCCTTTTAACTTCTCCCCATCAGTAATGAATAATAATCAAAATCATACTGAAAACAGTAATGGTACTTTAAATTCAGAACTTAATAATGAAAGATTTTCTGTTGATGGCGATGGATTAAAAATTGAAGGAATAAATACATTTATAGAAGAGGCATTATTCAGCGAATCCTTTAAAAATACTTTTAAGATTTATTTCTCACCAATAGTTTTAAAACAAATTTTCACTACCTTTGAAGAGCGTTCTCACATGCCATTAGAAGATGTATATGGTGCTATTGCTGTTTTAAAAATAATTGATGATATTAATTATAGTTGGAGAGGATATGATAATAAAGATGGCTATAATTGGCTTAATCACTTTTTAAATGTTAAAGAATATAATAAAATTGGAAGTTCTGATTTAATCACACAAGAAAAACTTTTAAAATATATCACTGCAAGATTTGATTTATTGAATTATGGTAATGAAGATAACACCCTAACTATTTTGGAAAATTCTGATATTGAAAGTGATGTTTTAGCACCTCAATGGCTTAAAAGTAAATTGGGACAGGGTATAGTTGTTCATAGTAAGAAAATGGAAATAGATTTAAAAGTTAAATGTGTTAAAAAAGGAGAATTTAATATATTCTTTAGAGGTATTGATTTTCATGATAAACAAGGTGTAAGGGTTCCAATTTTTATAGATTTCACTAAATTTGTCTTAAATGGAGCATCTATTTTTGATTCTAGAGTAACTGTATCACATGATAGTCCCTATAGATTCATTAAAGAGAATGTCGAAGATGGTGAGATTATAGATATTCATATTGAATGGGAACCTTTTGATGAAAATAGTTTTTTTAGAACTTAAAAATTTTAAAAATACTGTTTAATTTTTGGAAAATATTATTTATAGAAAAAGGATATATTAGTATTAATAAAATAAAACTTTATTGTAAAAATTTTTCATATTTTGCTAGATATTATTGTTTATTTTTTTATGGAGCTGTTATTGTGATAAAAAATATTAAAGTTTCAGTTATTGTTCCAGTATATAATACAGAAAAATATTTATATGAGTGTTTAGACAGTTTGATAAATCAAACACTTAAAGATATTGAAATTATATGCATTGATGACGGTTCAACAGATAACTCCTTAAAAATTTTAAATGAATATGCTAAAAAAGATAGAAGGATTAAGGTTTTTACTCAAGAAAACTGCGGACAAGGAGCTGCTAGAAATAAAGGGATGGATTTTGCCTGTGGTGAATTTATCTATTTTATGGATTCAGATGATTATATTGATTTAGATACTTTATCTGTTACTTATAATGTTTGCAAAGAAAAAAATCTTGATATTGCAATATTCCAATTATTAAATTTTGATGATACTACTGGTGAATTTTATGAAACCGATGATTATAATATGGAATACTTAGCTGAAGAATTTGGAGAAAATATTTTTAATTATAGGGATCTTTCAGATTTGATATTTAAAATAGCAGTTAGTCCTTGCAATAAACTATTTAATCGAGAATTTATTTTAAATTCAGGTGCTAAATTTCCTAATGGATTAAAATTTGAAGATAATGTTTTTTATTTTAAAGCAATCTTATCTGCCGAAAGAATGTTTTTTATTAAAAAACAATTTTATAAAAGAAGACGAAGAGAGGGATCCACAACTTCAGTTCATGATAATAAACATATAGATATAATTGAAATAACTGATCGAGTATATAATATTTTTAAAGAATTGAGTTTGCTTGATGAGTTTTCTACTAGAATATGCAATTTTAAATTTAATGGTATTTGGCATTGGTTTAGGCAGATTGATGAAGAATATCAAATAGAATTCTACTTAAAAATTAAACAGAATTTTAAATTAATTGATGATGATGAAAGCCTTTCTAATTTTTACATGGAAAATTTGACACGGCGAAATAAAAGTTTTTTTAAAAATATTTTAGACTCTAATAATTTAAATGAATTTAATTTGTTAATGGAAATTTTTTATTTAAAAAATGATATTAGAAGTAAAAATAAAAAAATTAAATCTCTTAAAAAGAAAAATCAAAAGCTTAAAAAGGAAGTTAAAAAATTAAAAAAATTAAATGGTTCTATAATAAATTCTACCAGTTGGAAATTAACATCACCATTTAGAAAAATAGTTAATATTTTTAAAAAGGGGTTATTTATTTTTAAGTCTTAAGATTATTAAATTATATAGTTTCTAATTTTTCACATTATTTAAAAATAACATTTAATAGTTATAAGGTTTTTTTAATTAATCTCCTATTGTAATTAAAAGAGGTAATTAAATGAATGAGGATATAAAGATTTCAATAATAATGCCGTCTTATAATGTAGCAAATTATATTGAAGAATGTATTGAAAGCGTCATTAATCAAACTCTTAAAGAAATTGAAATAATTTGTGTTGATGCAGGTTCTGAGGACGGTACATTAGAAATACTTCAAAGATATGCAGAAAAAAATAACAGGATTATATTACTAAATTCAGATAAAAAAAGTTATGGATATCAAATGAATTTAGGACTATCTGTTGCAAAGGGTGATTATATAGGGATTGTTGAGACTGATGATTATATTGATTCAAACATGTTCTCAGATTTGTATAATCTATCTGAAGAGGGGTCAATAGATATTGTAAAAAGTAATTTCTATCATTTAATTGGAATAACCCCTGAAGAACAAGAAATAATTGTGGATGGTACAAAAATCAATGTTCCAAAGGTCAAATTTAATGTTTTTGAAAATTCTAATATTATGTATGGTCACCCTTCTATTTGGGCAGCCATTTATAGGACAGAGTTTTTAATGAAAAATAATATCAAATTTATGGAAGAGCCTGGTGGCGGATGGGTGGATAATCCATTTTACTTTGAGACATTTTTGAATGCTAAAAGCATAAAATATACTAAAAAACCTTATTATTATTACCGTCAATCTAATCCCGATTCTTCATCTAATAATCTATCTGATTTAACTTTGCCTTTTAGAAGAATGTTAAATAATATAGATATTGTAGAAGCAAACTATTGTAAAAATGAAAATATACTCGTAGCTTTGTACACTATTATATTTTGGCATTTAAATGATATTATAGCAAGAGAGGAATATATTAAAGATAAAGAAAATGTTGATAAATATATCCATGAAGTGATTAATAAGATGGATGGGAGGATTGTTGCAAAACGATTTGATAAAGATAAACAGGATTTGTTCTTAGAACTTTTAAATCAAGAAAATCCAAATAAGAAAATTTCCATTATTATGCCCCTCTATAATGCAGAGGATGTTTTAGACGTATCAATTAAAAGTGTTGAAAAACAAACATTAAAAGATATTGAATTGATTTGTGTTGATGATGGTTCAACGGATAACACATTAAATCTTTTAAAAGACTATGAAAAAAAGTATGATTTTGTTAGGGTGTTTACTCAGGAAAATCAAGGTTTTGGTAAAGCCAGTAATAATGGAATAAATTATTCACATGGTGAATACATAGGATTTTTAGATGCAAATGATTTTTTTGTGGACAGTAATGCTTTAGAACAGTTATATAATCTAGCTAAATTTAATAATGCGGCAATAGTAAGTGGAAATATATTAAATGAAGATGAAAAAAGAGTTCATTTTAGTTCAATGGAGTATTTTACAGAAGATAAAATAATTTTACCGGAAGAATATGGTATTCCTTTATCGTTTTATAAATCTATATTCAAAAAAGACTTTTTAGAATCTAATGAGATTAGATTTCCTGATCTTATAAGTGGTCAAGGTCCTGTTTTTTTATCTCAGCTTTTGAATAAAGTAGAAAAAATATACTGTGTAGCGACAGATTATGTTCATGTTCATAGTGATGTAAACGAATGCAACTCATACAAAGAGTTGTATGATCAATTATTACATTTTAAATTAGTATTTGATAATTTGAAAGAAGTTAGATTCGAAAATATTAGGATGGAAGTTAGAAAAGCTTTATTTTCTTTTATTTCATGCTTAAATGATGATATTTTAACATTTTTTATTCCTTCTATTGAAGAGATATTTTCAGATAATCAGATTTTTTTAAATGATTTAAAAAGTTATTTCTATCTTAAATTTAGAAATAATAAATCTATCAGCAAGGATTTAATTTCTTCTAAACCTAAAATTTCAGTTGTTATTCCTATGACAGATAATATTGAATTAATTAAAGAAACAGTTGAAATTTTAGAAAAACAAAGTTTAAATCAATTAGAATTTATTTTTGTAGATAATAATTCGGAAGAAAAAACAATCAATAGTTTAAAGGATTTAATAAAAGAAGATAGTCGTTTTAAACTATTAGAAATAGATAACATTGCTTTAGAATCTGCATTAGAAACAGGTTATAATGAATCTGTATCAGAATGGGTATTATTCCTAGATATGGAGAAAAAAATAGTTAACGAGTCTTTTATTGAGAATTTGTTTGAATCTATATTAATAAATGATAAGGGATTTTTATATTCTAAGGATAATTTAATAAATTTTTATAATGGTCACGATTTAGTTAGAAACATTGATAGTGAGTATTATGATTCTAATGTAATTTTGGATAGTAAGAAAAATTTAATTTTAAATCCAAAAATTTCAGTCATTATCCCAGTGTATAATGCTGAGGAATTTCTTAATGAATCCATTCCGAGTTTATTAAATCAATCATTTAAACAAATCGAACTTGTATGTGTAAACGATGGTTCAAAAGATAACTCTCTTAAAATGCTTAATGAATTTGCAAGAAATGATCCTCGGGTAATTGTTATAGATCAAGAAAATGGAGGTTGTGGGGCTGCAAGAAATAAATCTTTAGAAAATGCAAGAGGGGAGTATATCTATTTCTTTGATCCAGATGATTATATCTTACCTAATACCTTTGAAGAATTATATAAAAATGCAGTTATTAATGAAACTGAACTTGTGATGTTTAAAATAGCCAGATTTAGAGATGGTGAAGATATTGATTATAGTATTCCTGGTTTCCCATTTGAAAATGTATTTAAAGGAGTAGATTTTAATAATTTTTCCTTTAATTATAAGGATATTAAACCATATGTATTAAATGCATCTTTTGCTCCATGGACAAAGCTATACAAAAAATCATTTTTAGATAAATATGGAGATTTTAAGTTCCCTACTGATGTCGCTTTTGATGATACTCCGTTCCATGTTTTTTCATTACTGCGTGCAGAAAGCATATCTTATGTTCCGAAATTTTTCTACCATTATAGGCTTTCCAATCCAAATTCTGTTAATAACACAGCATCAAATGGTATTGATATTTTTAAAATTTGTGATATAATTGAAAATTTCCTTATAAATAATGGTTTTATGTATGAATTCAAAGACGAATTTGATTTCTTTAAAATCACTCAGGTCCTAAATTATATTTTATCTACTAATACTGAAGAGTATTTTAATAAAGCTAAAAATGAATTTTTAAAAATTTCTTTAAGTGAAAACCATTTGATTGATGATTACAAGTATGAAAGATATATCTTAGTTTTAAAATCAAATAATTTTAATGAGTATTTAAGAGCTCATTATGATTTAGAAATAAATAATTTAAAAAATAAAAATAATTCCTTATCCAACACAAATATGAAATTGGAGGGTAAAAATAAAAAGTTAGTCAGATCTAATAAAAAATTAAAAAAAGAAATTAAAGATTTAAAAGATTTTAAAAATAATGTTTTAACATCTAATAGTTGGAAACTGACTAGTTATATAAGGAAAGTTCGTAGTTTAAATAAAAAATACTGATAGTTTTTAATCATAATTTCTTCAGTTTTTAAAATTTTAAATATATTTTAATTTGAAAGTTTAGGGATTTTTATGGCGAATAATAAAAAAAAATTTTCTGCATTTTATACATCCATTAAAAAGAAATCAAAAAACTTTATAAAAAACCAAGCATCTTTTTCAAAAAAAAATTTTAATTATTTATATTGGAAATCCATGAGTTTAATTTCTAGGCCTATAATTTCAATTATATTACCAACACACGATTCAGGGGATAATCTCAGAAAATGTATAAATAGTTTAATTAATCAATCTTTAAAGAATATTGAAATAATTTGTGTCGTTGCTAATCCTAATGCTAACACAAAAGAAATTTTACATGAATATGTAAATAGTGATTCTAGAGTAAAAGTAATAAATTCTAATAAAGAAAATTATTCTAGTCAATTGAATATGGGTTTAGATTTTGCTAAAGGTAAATATGTTAGTTTTGTTCAAGTAACTGATTCTTTTAAAGAAGATACTTTTGAAAGATTATTAAATATGACTGAAAAATTTACTGTTGAGTTATCTAAATTCAACAATAATTCAATTTTTAAAGAGAATTCTCATTTAACTGAGGAAATGGATATTAAACCATCACCAGAAAACATATTCTCGGTGATAGATTTTCCTAATATTTTAAAAGGTTATCCTGTCATCAATGGCACAATTTATCGTAATGATTTTTTAAAAAAGAATAATATTAGGTTTTTAGAATTTTCTCATGAATATCAATCTATTAATTACTTCTTTTTCGAGACTCTTCTTCTAGCAAATAAAATTAGTTTTGATAATAGAATCATATATTATGTGGATTCTAATTTTTCTTCATTCATTAATAATCCCCTTAATTTAATAAATGTAATGAATAATATTTTGGATTTAATAGAAAATTATGATATAAAAGATGAAAATATTTTGGTTGTTATGTATGAACATATCTTTTTTTATGTAAGGAATCTATTAAACTGTGAAGGCATTAAAGGCAATCATGGGTGTTGTTTAAAAATTCAAACTATCATGCGCAGTTTAGATAAAAATATTATTAATAAGTATTTTGATAAGGATACTCAAGAAGTATACGGAGCATTTATTAATTTCTATAATGATCATCCAAATTTACTGCTTATACCATCTGACAATAATAAGACATCAGGCGCTTTTTTAAGCATGGCTAATTTAGCATATATTTTGAAAAACAAATATCATATCAATGTTTTCATTGTTCTTCCATGTAAAGGACATGGTACTGAAGTTTTAAAATCTTTAAACTTAAATTATGATACAATTAATTCTGAAGATTGGGTTGTTCCTTTATCAATAGAAAGAGATGATATTTTTAAAAAATCTGTAGAAAATAAAATAAAAACTAATAAAAAGGCCATAAAAAGATTAAAAAAGTATATTTATAAGAATAATATTGATATTATTCATATAAATACCACTTATTCTTATGTTGGAGCTATTGCGGCTCGAGAAACAAACACTCCTGTTGTTTGGCACTTGAGAGAATTCCTTGAAGAAGACCAAAGCAATACTCTTTGGGATAGGGAAAAAGGAAACGAATTAATAAATGAATCTAATAGAATCATAGCGATATCAGGTAGCATATTCAAGAAATACGAGAATGTTTTTGATGCAAATAAACTTGTGAAAATATATAATGGAATTGATGCAAATCGTTTTTATAAACCTAATAAAACTATTTTCAATCATGAAAAAATTAGAATGGTTATGGTTGGTGGATTTGAATATTATAAAGGTCAAATTGAACTTGCTAAAGCTTTAGCTATAGTTTTTGAAAGAGGATATGATAATTTTGAAATAGATTTCATAGGTTTAGGTCAAAAAATTGTTCAAGATGAAGTAAAAAAAATATTTGAAAAAGCTAAAATGTCACATCTAGTTAATTTTTTAGGATATAAATCTGATGTTGAAAATTATTATATTACTTCTGATATTTCTTTTACATGTGCAAAATCTGAAGCTTTTGGTAGAACTACTGTAGAAGCGATGTTATCAGGAAATTTATTAATTGGTGCAAATAGTGCAGGTACAAAAGAATTAGTTAAAGATAATGAAACTGGAATTTTATATGAACCTAACGATAGTGAAGATTTGGCAGAAAAAATAATTTATGTATTAAATAATAAAAATACCGCTCAAAAAATTGCTGAAGTTGGTAGAAATTATATGTATGAAAATATGACTGCTGAAAAGAATGCAGATAATATTTATAACTTATATCAAGAAATTTTTAAAGAAAATTTTGAAAAGTTTTTTGATAATTATGATTCTTAAAAATTAGCAGATTCAAGAGCATTGTTGAAAAACCAAAATTTAGATTTATAAAAAACTTAAAATAAATCAAAATAATTATTAATAAATTTTAAAAATAGTATAAATCTAGCCTTATAGACTAGATTTTTTATATTTTCACAACCAAGTCAAGAAAGAAGTTTCTTTAGAGCAGACTAAAAGCTGATTCTTTAATCCATGATATGTATATGTTTTATAATCAATATTTTTTTCATTTAATAATTCCAATATACGGCTACCAGTATTTTGTTCACCTTCACGATCATAATCATCTAAGACAATTGTGAAATTTTCAGCTAAGTTATCGTTTTCAATTAAATTCCAAATATTTGTACGGGGATATTTTAATAAATTATCTTTACTATATGTTCCAATAAAACCTGTAGGCCCATCGATAATTATTAAATTAAATTTTTCATCTTTGATAATTTTATTTAAATTTGCATATCGTAAATTTTCTGTTTCATCAAAAGTAAAAATTTCTGTATCGCATTGTATAATTTCTGAATTTTCTTTTAAATCTAATTTTTTTGAGAAATTTTCAATCCATGTGGAATCATCTTCTATAATTTTTAGGGAAGTGTTTTCAAAATGATTTACATATTCGGTTGTTAAAGTTGAGGTTTGACCTAATCCGAATTCAAGTATCTTTTGTGGTTTTGTTTCATCTAAAATTCTATATAAAATATACATGAATGAATAGTTTGATGCTCCTTTATTTAAAGAAAAATTTTTATTTTTTAACCATTCGGAATTTGCGATAGTATTATTAAATACTTCCGCATATCTAATTTCATTTGTATTGGATAGTATGTTATTAAATGTATTGTTGTTTTTGATAATATTATCTTCTATATTAATCATTTTTTCTTCAATATATTTAAAATGCCATTTTGAATTATATTCTAGGTCTAAAATCTCGTTTAAATGGTTATTTAAAAATTGTGCATGGTTAGATACATGTTTGTCTAATTTGTCCATTTTTTTATTTAACTTACTGTTATTTTTATGAAGTTCTTTAATAGTAGCATCTAACTTTTTATTCAGATTTTCATTTTCTTTTTTACTAATTTCATAGTAATTTTTATAAAAATTATAACGATTACTTTTAGAAAGTAGTTTGCCCATTATTTTTTCTTTTAGAGACATAATTTTCACTTTTATAGTTTTTGCAATACATTTTGAGTATATTAAATTAATTCTTTATAGTTTAGCCTTTATTAATTGCATATTATTTAATTGTTTTTTAATCATATTTAAAAATTGTTAGTAATTAAAAATTTTTTCATTTATCTTATTAACTTTTAGCATATTTATTGTCTCTTGGATAATCGAGTTATTTTAAGTAAAATTCCTTTATTATCTAAATTTTCGGATTATTCTTAATTACCATCCTAGGTTAATAATTTTTCATAAAAAAATTTAATATGTGATTAATAGTATCCATATAAGATTTTATCGGACTAAAGAAATTTATTTCATGATGTTAATCACAAGTTTCTACAAGTAATCACTCAAATTTTTGATATTCCAGTAAAATTTATTCATTATGAAAAACAGAAAAAATAGTATTTTAATACTATTTCTAATTTTGTGCAATATACCAAATTTTAAAAGATGTGTTGCACAATTATATCAAATAAAAATTCCAAGGAGACAATTTAAAAATGAAAATTACAGTTGCAGGCGTAGGATATGTAGGGCTTTC
>AUXO013226997.1_pt1 | contig 12192 bp, 12 predicted proteins | sample 768731 | NCBI WGS metagenome assembly AUXO01 (sample SAMN02715735, study PRJNA202380) | gut metagenome | biome: sheep rumen | host: Ovis aries | place: New Zealand: Palmerston North | reverse complement strand
TGCTCCCTGACGATGTTCGCCTGAATGCCTACGGCAAGTTCCTCCGCAGCACGAGTCTCGATGAACTCCCGGAACTATTCAACATTCTCAAGGGCGATATGGCCATAATCGGGCCAAGGCCGCAACTTGTGCGCGACATGGTCTTTATGACTCCCGAACAGCGAAAGCGTCACACAGTGCGACAAGGACTCAGCGGACTCGCTCAAATTTGCGGTCGCAACGCCGTTACATGGGAAGCAAAAATCGGCTACGACCTTGAATACATCAAGAAAATCACATTTCTCGGCGATGTGAAGATCATCCTCACTACGCTTGGCAAGGTGTTCAAACGCGACGGAATCACCGAAGAAGGCTGCGACACCGCCACTGATTTGGCTGATTACTTGCTTGCTGAAGGCCGTATTACCCGTGAACAGTATGATCAGGGCCAAGCAGAAGCGAAAAGGCTCATTGCGGAGGCTGTGTAATGGCTATCCTCCACATTGAATGCGCTCTGCGCCGTCCTTTTATATTGCGGGACTATGTCGTTGAAGCGTTCGTAAGAAAACGACTCTGCCGCAAAATACAAAATGATTTTCTCAACAGTTTAATCATGAGGTAACGTATGACAATTACATTAATTCAGCGAATGAATTTCAATGACACAAAAGAACATTGGGCTATGGTCCAAAAAGAGTATACCTCGAACATAATTCCTCATGTCAATGACAAAATTGAATATGGCTTATCAAGAGATGCTCAAAGTATAACCGAAGTTTTATTGTGCTATGACAACGATTCTTGTTCCGTATGGCTAGAAGAATGCATGTCTCCGTATCCATACTCAAATTGTGATGAACTAAAAAAAATGGTTGAAAGTTATTCTTGGAAAATCATTATTGCTTAGGGTTTGTAGTTCAAATTTAATAGATACAATAAAAAATGTTATGCCTTATTGCGACGCCCTTGTTACTTGTATTTTGCAAATGCGGAATGCAGTGAATATGGTGAACAACTTGTGGCGCACTTAAGGAGTTCATATGACTTTGCCTCCGTATAGCGTTTTGATGTCACTGTATATCAAGGAAAAGCCTGAATATCTCAGACTAGCCATCGACAGCATGCTTAATCAGACCGACAAGCCCGATGAAATCGTCATTGTGGAAGACGGTCCGCTTACAGATTCCCTTTATGCTGTTTTAGACGAATATAAGGCAAAATATCCCCAAATTGTCCGTACTGTTAGAAATGAGAAGAATCTTGGGCTTGGTTTGGCCCTGAATGTTGGGCTCAAGGAATGTAAAAACGAACTTGTTGCCCGCATGGATACTGACGATATCTCAAAATCCGACCGCTGCGAAAAACAGCTGAAGGCATTCTCCGAGAATCCGGAGCTCTCTATTGTCGGGGCGTATGTTGACGAATTTATTGACAATCCCGAGAAAATCGTATCTACACGCGCAGTTCCTGTAACGAATGACGAAATCTATCAGTTTGCAAAAAAAAGAAGTGCCTTCAACCATCCCGCAGTAATGTATCGTAAGAGTCGTGTTCTTGCGTATGGTGGCTATGCGGATTTACGCCGTAATCAGGATGTTGATCTTTTTGGAAGGATGCTTTTTGGAGGCTGCAAAGCGCAGAATGTGCCGGAATCGCTACTACTGTTCCGCAGTAATAATGATCTCGCTAAGCGTCGCAAAAGCTGGGAGAACACCAAAAGCTACATCGAGACCATCGGAAATTTCCGTAAAATGGGTTATTCAAGCTTCAAGGATTACGCCATTGTGGCTATTGCACAGACGGGAGTGTTCTTGATGCCTGCTTTTTTACAGCATTTGGTCTATAAGCTTTTTTTGAGGAAATAGGGAATGAGCTTAGAACAAAAAATTAATTATCAGTTGAACAAGTTCCCTGCGATTAAGAAAGTCATCAAGCGGGCATATCAGCTTGCGATGTACGCTATTTCGCCCAAAATCAAAAGCGAAGGTAATATTGTTCGCGTATCACCCAATGATGGCAAGGAATATTTCTTTGGTTATTATGACAAGTCACCGTGGGATGCTACAGGTCGTTACATGCTTTGCATGCGGGCTAATGATACTTGGAGCGATGTTAGCCCCAGGTCCCCTGCGGACATAATTCTGATTGATACCGAAAAAGATGAAGATGATCCAGCTCGCGTGACAACACTAGCTACCACACACTCTTGGAATGTTCAACAAGGTTGCATGGCGCAATGGCTCGGCCCTGATTTTAAAAGCAAAATACTTTACAATGATTTCAGAAACGGAAAATTTTGCTCGATTATTCTTGATGTAACCACAAAGCAAGAATCTATTATAAATGCTCCTTGCTACACAGTGTCTAACGACGGAAAGTTTGCTTTATCGCTTGACTTTACTCGTCTTTATTCGTTGCGCCCAGGTTATGGTTATTACAATATCCCAGAAAAAACAAAGGGTGTTGACTTGCCTGATGAGACTTGCATTTGGACGGTGAATCTTGAAAATGGTGACATAAAACCTTTGCTCAAATACACTGATTTTGCCTGCTTTGAGCCTCGCAAGGAAATGCAGGAAAAAGGTTCCGTGCATAAGGTGAACCATTTGATGCTTAGTCCCAACGGTAAGCGTTTTATGGTACTTTACCGATGGTTTAATGGACAACGCAAATATACGCGTCTGATTACTTGCAATATTGATGGCTCAGACATGTATGTGCTCAGTGATGATGACATGGTGAGCCACTGTTATTGGAAAAATGATGAAGAAATCTTGGCGTTTGAAAATAAACGCGATGGTGGCCCTGGTTATTACTTGATGACGGACAAAACTCGGAAGTATACACATTTGTGGAAACAATTTACGAATGACGGACACCCGAGTTATAACCCGGACAAATCTTTGGTGGTGACGGATTCCTACCCGAGTAGGGCAAGAATCCAGGAGCTTAAGATTTTGAAAGATACTGATGTGGAAGCTAAGGAAATGAAGATTGTTGCCAGGGTGTTTGCTCCTTTCAAATATGATAATGACACCCGTTGTGATTTGCACCCTCGCTGGAGTCGTGACGGAAGGAAAATTTGTTTTGACTCGGTGTTCGAAGGACATCGTGGTTTGTATATGGTGGTTGTAAATGACGATGTGTAATAAACGAAATGAGCATTATATTTCTGTGGCTATGTGCTCCTATAATGGGGAAAAGTACATTGAAGAACAGATTCAGTCAATTGTTAATCAAACTGTTGTTCCCAATGAAATTGTTGTTTGTGATGATGGTTCAACGGACCTTACAATAAATATACTAGAATCTTTGCGAAAAAAATACAAAGATGTAGAGATTTTAATATATCGAAATAAAGAAAATCTTGGCTATTCAAGAAATTTTTTACAAGCGATAAGAAAGTGTAGGGGTGATATAATATTTCTGTCCGATCAGGATGATGTTTGGTTAGAAACTAAAATCGCTGAGATGATTAAGGTCTTTGATGATAACTCAGATGCTCTTGCGGTTAATTGTGCGTATTGTCTTATAAATGGGCAAAGTGAACTAGTCAAAAATAAGTTTGCTGTTGCTCAAAAGTCAACAGGATGTGTCAAAAGTATCTCATGGAAAGAATTTATTCGTTCTACTAGATTTCCTGGGATGTCGATGGCTATTAGAAATAGTTTGGTAACCAAGCTCGTTGATTTACCCATTGAATTAATTCCTGCGCATGATTGGTTGCTGAATGAGGCTGCGTCATATAATCATGGAATGTTCTATATAGAGAAAATATTAACCAAATACAGACAGCATGATGCAAATTGCGTTGGTGCAATAAAAAGTGATACAAAAGAAAATTTGTTGAAAAGTAGGATTCATACGTTAGAATTTTTTGAGAAAACACATAAGGCAATTCTAAAAATACATGAAGATCCCGAAATACAAGATTGGGGAAAAATGCTTTTAAATTTAGATACCGAAAGAAGAGAGAATGTTGATAAACGTCAGACTCTTCAATGTATGACAACCTATATAAAGAATAGAAATAATATGACTATGAGGTGCTTTTTAGGTGATTTATATACCATATTAAGGAACAAATGAATAATATTACCTAAGGACTATTGATATGTTTTCAGTAATTGTACTCTTATCTACATATAATGGAGAAAAATTTTTAAGGGAACAGATTGAAAGTCTTTTGCTTCAGAAAGGGGTTGCTTGTAAAATTTTGGTAAGAGACGATGGGTCGAAAGATTCCACAATGGATATATTATCTGAATATGCTAAAGAATATAATAACATCTCCTTTTATCAAGGAAAAAATTGTGGTCCAGCAAAGTCTTTTTTAGAATTAATAAAGCAAGCAGAAGATGCTGATTTCTATGCGTTTTGTGACCAAGATGATATATGGGATGAAGATAAGATTATAATTGCTGTAGAAACTCTTTCTAGATTAGATTCGCGACAGCCCAATTTATATTATTCCAATCTTCGAATTGTTGATGAAAACTTGGAATATTATAGAATGTCTCATGTTGGAAATTATTATAATAGTAATAAATTCTCGGCATTAACCGAGAATCTTTGTACTGGGTGTACCGCCGTATTTAATCGCAAAGCAAAAGAACTTATGTCTAAACGCTTGCCGGACTATTGTACTATGCATGATACGTGGACATATATGACGTGTATGCTTCTTGGAAATGTTGTGTATGATAAAAATGCTCATATTTCCTACCGACAGCATAGTAATAATGTTATTGGAGCATATCTTAAAAAAAGTAGATGGAACATCGTTAAAGAAAGATTGGCAAGGTTGTTCAAACGAGGGCTACAACCTAGATATATGAATGCAAAGAATTTTTATGAATGTTTTGAAGATTTAATGGATAGCGAATGCAAGAAAAAAATCCTTAAAATCATAAATTACAAGAGAAACTTAAAAAATAGAATGAGTCTGTTTTTTGATAAAGACATCAAGGCAACAACAAAATATGGAAATCTGAGGTTTAGATTGCATATTCTTTGGGGAACAGTTTAAAAACAATCGTAAATCATCCTTTTTTCTAATCATAAGTGTAATCATAAAGGTAAAAAAATGCAAGCGCTTTCTTTTTTAATAGGAATGATTCTGGTTACGAGCCTGATTCCTAATAAAAAAATAGGCAGTTTATTGTTGTTTGTATATCTTTGGATTCTATTTGCCTTTAGCTATGGAAATGCTGATTATTTTAATTATCAATTTCAATATCAAATGTATGGGGCAGGTTTTGAGTTTGATAAAATACAAAATGTAGGATTTAAGTTTATTTGTAAAATAGCGAATGATATTGGGCTTGATTATCAAACATTCTTGATTATTGAAGCGACAATAATATTAGCTATTCTTTTTGGGGTAATAATTAAGTTTAGTGACAATCCATGGGTGGTTACGGTTCTTTTTATTGTATACAGCTTTCCTATCGATACGGTCCAGGTGAGAATGTTTTTAGGAAGATCGGTCGTACTTTTGGGATTGACTATTTTCTTGTCTGCAAAGTCCAAGCTCATAAAGTGTATAGGAATGATTGTATGCACCCTAATAGGCGCGTTGATTCACGTTTCTTTATTTGCCTATTTATTATTTTTTTTAATCTCATTTTTAGAAGAAAAATATCTCAAATTTTGGATAATAGGAATTGTTGTTTTAGAATTTGTAATGTTTAGAAACTTTCAAACGATTGCTTTGTTAGTGACTTCAACCTCAAATGTAAATGAGTATATGAGCAAAAGTGTCTCTGTAGCTTATGTTATTTTTGTTATATCATATATGTTTGTTAATTATATAATATCCTATTCATGCTATAGAATTTCACAAAAAAAGGATGTCGTAGATTCAAAACGATCGTCTTTTATTGATTTTGTATTTAGAATAAATACATTACTATTGATTTTCGTACCGTTGGCTTGTGTTGCAAACGATTTTTTTCGATTGTTCCGCATTTCATGTTTTTTGAATTACATTGTAATTTCCAATATTCATCAGAATGCAGAATCTTATCGTGATTGCACTCCTCCAATCAATATGGTCTTTTTGTGTAAATTTGGCACTATAGTGATTGCGATATTGTCTAATTATATGTTTATATCATCATCATATATGGATACGGTTGTTAAACCATTGTTTGAATATAATTTGTTTATTCACTGAGTGAGGATGAAAATGGCTAGCGAAATCGAACAGGTTATAATGAAGTTTAACATCGAATATCACAAGATTCTAGAATCGAAGGAATACAGAACAGGGAAAAGATTTCTTTGGTATGTTGAAAAAGTGAGATCTCTTCGTTTTATTGACATTATGTCTAGATTTAAAGAACGGTTTCAGTATAAAAAATTGAAAGATGTGTATGGAGTGGATTGTTCTACAATTGTTACAAACAACGCTCCGTTGCGCATACGCGAAGATTGTAACAAAAGCTTTACAATATATACTTGCATAACAGGAAACTACGAGTCACCGAAAATACCTTTTGTTATACCTTCAAATTATAATTTTGTGTTGTTTTCCGACACGATAAAACAATGCGAAGGATGGAATGTTAGACCTATTCCTGAAGAATTAAAAAAATATGATAGCTCAGAGATAAACAGATATGTAAAATTCCACCCGGCATCTTTTTTTGATACCGATTATTCATTGTATATAGATGGAAATGTTAAACTTGTCGCTGGAATATCTTCTTTTTTAGATATAAATGTTTGCGAATGTGGACTTTGGATGTTTGATCACCCTTCTAGAAATTGCATATTTCAAGAAGCAGATGCATGTATGAAAATAAGAAAAGGAAACGAGGCCGGAATCGTCAACCAAATTACTCGCTACAAAAAAGAAGGAATGCCTAGAAATTATGGGCTTAAAGAAGCAACAGTTATACTCACGGATTTAAAAAATCATACAGCGCATTCTTTGTTGGATGAATGGTGGAATGAATATTATATGTCGTCTAGTAAGAGAGATCAACTTGCTTTGCCATACATTTTATGGAAAAAAGGAATAACAATCGATCAAATAGGAAACCTTGGTTCGAATGTTAGAAGTGATATGCATTTTATTATTTCTAGTCATTAAATACACTATTTTCTTTTTCAGATTGGAGTTGAATTTATGGGAATAAAATATGAAATCAGCAAATTGCTGCCCGATGTGTTATATATTAAAATAATGTATCAACGTATGTTTGGAACATCATTGAATCTTAAAGATCCGCAAACATTTAATGAAAAGCTTCAGTGGCTGAAACTTTATAATCGAAACCCACTCTACACAACACTAGTTGATAAATACACTGTGAAAAAATGGGTGGCGGATAAAATTGGTGAGCAACATGTGGTACCTACACTTGGTGTGTGGGAAAAATTTGATGACATTGATTTCAATAAATTGCCAAATCAATTTGTATTGAAATGTACTCATGATTCCGGCGGACTCATAATAGTCAAATCTAAAGATAATTTAGACAGGAATGTCGCTAAATCTAAAATTAATGAATCGTTGAAGAAAAACTTTTACCATCAGTGTCGTGAATGGCCTTACAAAAATGTTCCTCCACGTATTATTGCAGAAAAATACATGGAAGACAAACTTGATGGTGAATTACGAGATTATAAGTTCTATACATTCAATGGAATTCCCAAATTTATGCTAATCGTCTCAAATAGGAATATTCCTGAAAAAAAAGGATTTGATTACTTTGATATGAATGGAATACATCAAAATTTACAAGATGTCGAGGTTCATAATTCGCCGATTGGGATTCCTCATTTACCCAACAATTTTGAAAAAATGAAGGAATTTTGTGTTGTTTTAGCGAAAAATATTCCTCATGTTCGCATAGATTTTTATGAAGTGAATGGACAAATTTATTTCGGCGAAATGACATTTTTTGATGCAGGTGGGTTTATGAAGGCAACGCCCAAATCCTGGGAACTTGAATGGGGTAAGTTGATAAAGTTGCCTAATAAAAGGTAGTTTATGATAAAAGTTTCCATAATTGTTCCGGTCTACAATGCTGAATTGTATCTTGACAAATGTATTCAAAGTTTAGTCCAACAAACCACGAGTAATATTGAGATTATTCTTGTAAACGATGGCTCAAAAGATAATAGCTTAAGTATCATAGAATATTGGAAAAAGAAAGATTCTCGTATTATTTTTATTGACAAAAAAAATCAGGGCGTTACACAGGCCAGAAAAAACGGTGTTGATATAGCAAGTGGAGAATGGATTACGTTTGTTGATGCCGATGATGAGCTTCCTTCACAAGCGATAGAACTTATGTTAAATGCAAGTTTAGGCTTTGACCTTGTTATTGGGCATGTTCAAACGAATCTTAATTGGTATTTTCCCACATTCATGACTGAATGGACTCAAAAAGAATATATGCACGATTTGATGGTAAATGAGTCTATTCATTGGGGGCCTGTTGCAAAATTATTTCGTAAAGATCTAATTAGTCCTTTTGTTTTTGACATTTCTCGAAAAATAACGAATGGCGAAGATTTTATTTTCAATATTAGATATGCGACAAAAGCAAAAAAAATTAAAGTCATAGATAGGGATGTTTATAAATACATTTGGAGAGAAGGGTCTGCAACATCAAAAAATCCATTTAAATCACTACGATATTGTTTGTTATATGAAAAAGAAGTGTGGAAATCTTTTAAGGGAATACGCCCCAAATATTTATTTGATTATTTTTACAGAACCCTTAAAACGATTTATCGCCGTTTTCGACTTATCATGATGGACTAAATATGAAGTATTTTACGATTACATTTTATAAAGCTTTATAAAATCTTTCGCTTTGAAAAAAAATAAAGAGTTCTTGCGATTAGAGATTTTTTTTACTTCATTAAAAACAGCATCGCTTTATTTGGTCTTTTGCTTTATTTCTATTTTTAAGAAAAATAGAAATAATAGAATAATACCTCTTTTAAATGATTGGCAGAAAATAAAATCAATTGAATGTAGAAGCTTTTCAGAATGCGAAAGATCCTTGACACTACCTATATTTTACAATATTTCGATCATGTTTTTGCGATTGTTGAAATCGTCAATCACTCCGGATATAGCTTCTGATATCTTTTCAGAGATATAGCTCATATTTCTCTTTGATTCAATAGCTTTGGAGAATGCAACGATTTCATACCGGATTCCTTCGCCATCCAGTTGGTAAAAGAACCTTTTGTTGTCTTCGGGATTCTCGTACCGCACTTCGAAATAGTCCGTTTTCCACCAGGGTGCAGGAACATAGATGTATCCCTTTGTTCCTGTAATGATCAGTTCGCCTTCTGATTTGGCACCTTTGGCGACCTTGACAGAAGCAACTCCTGAAGGATATACAAAATTTATCTTTGTGAAGGCGTCGATATTGTCCTTTTTGCTCTGAAATTTTGTATAGAAGGTTTTATCCGTATATTCCGTTCCAAACATCTGGAAAATCGGAAGCATGGCAGCCGGAGCCCAGCCGCACATACTATTCCATTTCATAGAAAGGTCTGTACCTTCAATAGAAATCCCATCGCGTAGACTTGTACAAACCGAATCAACGGATATTACATTTCCAATTTTTCCGCCCTTGGCCATCAAAATCAAGCGTTCATATGCGGTTGAATACGCCGTCTTGATTGCATCCATAAGAATGAGATTACGTTCTTTCGCAAGTTTGTATAATTCCTTACATTGTTCTATGGAGTAGGCTATTGGAGACTCGCAAAGGACATGCTTTCCAGCAAGAAGGGCCTTTTTACAGTCTGAATAATGATTCTCTGGTTTTGATATAATATAAACTGCATCAACACGATTTAGCAGCTGATCGAAGTCTTCTGTGTAGAACAAGTCCTTTAATTCAGTTTCCTCGTTAGGCTTCGACGCGCATATGCCTGCAATTTCTACACCATTCACATACTTGGCTTCTTTTACAAACTTGGTCCGAAATACGGCCGATCCAACAAGACCTATTTTCAGTTTCCTCTTTTCGGCACGAACCTCAGTGCTTGAAACGCCTTCTGTTCTTGGAAGATAAACAACCTTGCAATATTCGTTAAGGTAATCAAAAGTTCCCGTCCAATCGGAACCTACCGTAAAGATATCAACGCCGAGCCTACGGATATCGTCTATTTTTTGTCCATCGTACTCTTCAACAATAATCTCGTCGGCAATTCCGGTTGCCTTGACAGCGGCAATCCTTTCCATAAGGGATTGCTGATTATTGATTTTTCCTCTTGTTTTGTCATAGTCATCAGAGGTCACTCCAACAATCAGATAGTCACCTAAGGCCTTGGCTCGCTCCAGCAACTTGACATGCCCATAATGAAGCATGTCATATGTTCCGTATGTGATTACCTTTGTCATTGCAGCTCCATAATTTATCTATCTAATTCCAAGAGAGCATTCATGAACTGCTCCATGTATTTGCGTTCACCTATCGAGACGCGCAAGCAATTTCCAAACTCACCTACATTGGGGTATGTCTTTATCAGTATCTTCTTTTCCGACTTCATCCTGTCGACAATGGTTTGAGCATCAGTCTTGGGGCAAATAAAGATAAAGTTCCCGGCTTCGCCCTTATGCCTATAGCCGTTTTTGTCAAGTTGCTCGATTAGATAGGAACGTCCTTCATTGAAATTCCGGATCAGATTGTCAAGCACACCCGGAGTCTCGAGAATCGCCTCTGCAAATTTCATCGCGAAAGCATTTGTATTATGCGGGGTACAGAGTTTCTGCACAAGCTTAACCCCTTCTGGCCAGCCAACAACATATCCTAAACGGCAACCTGCCAGAGAAAACAGCTTTGAGAATGTTCTTGTGATGAAAACATGTTCCTCGTTTAGGGCATATCTGATAAATGTCTTGGGATAGAAGTAATGATAGGCTTCGTCTACAAGTACGGTAATTTGCTTTTCTCTTGCGCAAACCATCAGCCTTTCAAATTCTTCTTCCGTATAGGTGTTTCCCATCGGATTGTTCGGATTTAAAAGAATGAGCATTTGGGTATCGTTCGTCATCTCGGCAATGATGTTGTTGACATCCATGCTAAGGTCGTCATTATAAGGAACCTTCACAAAGTTTCTTCCGTACATCTCGGAATAGACCTGGAACATAAAGTAAGAAGGGACAACCCCGACAATCCTTCCATTTTCAGAAGTGAACGCCTGTATTATGTAGCGGATGCCTTCTGCAGAACCGTTTACAAGGCACAGGTGAGAAATGTCTGTTCCGAGGTGCTTGGCGAGCACTTCCGTAAAATGCAGCGTTTCTGGATATTGGGCGACAAATCTTGCATCAACATCCTTTAAGACACCGTTGATAAAATCCTGCGGCAAACCACCCGGATTCTCGTTCAAGTCAAGACGAAGGTAATCCTTACGTTCATTCTGATCAAAAATTCTATACAGCTGTTCTATTTTAGGATTGGAATAATACATTTTGCCAGCTCCTTTATTGATGATTCCTGTTTCTTAAATTCCAAACGAATACTTTTTGCCTATTGCCCCAAACATACTTTTGGAACAACAGCTTTATGGTCGGTTTTTTAGCCCATTTTTTGCAAACGTCAAGATAGGACATTTTGGCGTCGGCAAGATCCTGCATGCATTCATCACGCTTCGGGTTAGGATCTATATGCTTTCTCATCGGCCCCTGGTATTTTAGAGCGGTCTCAAAATCAAGCTCATGGCCAACAAAGCTTGTTCTTGCATTTTGCCACATCTCTCGGCCTTTTTGCGTATTGCAAACAACCAACGACGCACCACCATTATTACCATAAAGCTCCGGGCAATAAATGTGAACGCCCCAAAGATCACCGAGTGTTATGTCGGCCTGCCGTTCTTTTGTGGTAAAAGGACATTCATAACAAGAGGGCCGGCTCATCAAATGCTGAAGCCAAATGGACCAATAGGGGTTGAACCATCTGTCCTTCTCCAGAATTTTTCCGTTTTCCAGCTCCAGCGCCATACGTTCAAAATCCCATCTAAAAGACCGGGCGCTTTCTTTGTAGCCCTTGCTTCTGTAATCAAGCGTCTTTATACGAGAGCCATACTTGTCAGATACATGTTCATCAAGCTTTCTGATATACAAGGGACTCGGCACGCCCTCGCAAATCACTTCAACCAATAGCAGGTTCGACTTATCGGCATTACGCAAAAAGGCTTTTAAGCCCGCCACATGACACGGGGTTCCCG
>AUXO017664364.1_pt1 | contig 12195 bp, 3 predicted proteins | sample 768731 | NCBI WGS metagenome assembly AUXO01 (sample SAMN02715735, study PRJNA202380) | gut metagenome | biome: sheep rumen | host: Ovis aries | place: New Zealand: Palmerston North | reverse complement strand
ATTGAGGACATTAAAAGAAACGGTGAAACGGCCATTCCATAGGATGCAAGAGCAAAGTTGCCGATAATCGCTTGTGTAGGCAAGGTAGTTCGCTAAGATGAATGCTGATAAACAGAATGTGGGTTACTCTTGACATGCCATGAAATATTAATTATTTTCTTATTTTTTCTACTTAATTGATTTTTGGTTTTCATGTAACTTATTTTCTTTAAACTATGGTAAGCTTTATATAATCATATAACAATAGATATAATGAGGACTTTTTTTAAGTACATTAAATATGGCATATGTCCTCATTGACTATATGTTGTTCGTATTGTGTAAAGATGTACTTTTTTGAGTGAAAATAATTAAGTTACATTCAATGTTTTTGAGAAATTCAATTAGTTAATCCAATACCTGATTATTTGCTCGTCGTTAACCGTGTTATTATAAAAACATGGATTGTGCTGATAATATGATAAAAAGGATTAGTTAATCCTATTTCTTATCAATTTAATTGTATCGCTCGTTTTTATCAAAGAAAATAAAATACTTTTTTGTATTATTGGTGAACTAAATGAAAAATTACAATTTGATATTATTATCAATAATTTTTTCTGTTTTAATGGTGCTCCCATCAGCTTATGCTTTTGATGAGTCGGCAAATGAAACTGAGGTGGTAGAGTATGTTGAAAACATGGCTTTAAAAGAAACCCCTAGTTATTATTTCAACTCATCACAGGAAAGGGATGGGGAAGGAACAAAATCAAATCCTTACAGGGAATTGAAAACGGACAGGCTTAAGGACAATTCAGATTTGCACTTTGCAAATGGTGAATACACTTTCAACCATGATGGTTACGAGCCTTTATACAATGTTAATTTTTATGGTCAGGACGCATCACAAACTATAATCGATGGAAGGGGATGTGAAATAATAAACTACAATGGATATCTGTATTTTGAAAATATCACATTGAAAAATTTCCTTTTCGTCAACATCCAGGGAAGCCTCGAGGCAAAAAACTCCATTTTCACCTCATCCAATAGGACAGGTTTCGACAGTGAGTATGATGGTGGGGCGATTTATGCGTATGCAACTGATGTTAAATTAACTAATTGTACAATAAAAGACAATGCTGCCTTTAAAGGTGGTGCTGTTTATGTGGAAAACGGTATTCTGGAAATTATTAACTCTGATTTTATAAATAATACTGCCTTATACTATGGCGGTTCAATAGCTATTCATTATTCATCAAATGTGCTGATTTCAAATTCTCGATTCTCAAACGGCAAGGCATTAGCAAATGCAGGAGCGGGAATATACTTATATGAATCAGGCTTAACGCTAAATTATTCTAATTTTACAAATATGCAGGCAAAAATGGGAAGTGCAATCACATCACTTTCATCTAATATGGTATTGGATCGAATTAGGTGTGAAAATAACATCGCATCATATGAAGGAGGTGCTGTTTATTCAATGTATGAGACAGTCACTTTAACCAACTCCATTTTTGTAAATAATGCTGCTAAAAGCGGCGGGGCATTATTCATTGATAGTGTGGAGCAACCTATCATTTCCTCGAATTACTTCATTGACAATGAGGCAATTGAATATGGTGGTGCAATATGCTCACTATTCAATAATGTGGGATTGGATGCCAACACTTATCAAAACAATCATGCCCGAAACGGAAATGATAAATATGAATCATCATCAGTCAACCTTGTTTTCAGGGATGGGAATTATACATTATACTCCATAACAGATTATATTGGAGGCATTCCAACAAGATACAGTTTAGTTGAAGATGGATTTGTGACCTCTGTCAAAAATCAAGGAGCCAATGGAAACTGCTGGGCATTCTCAGCACTGGCCGTTTTGGAATCATGCATTCTTAAAGCCGGAGGCAATGTGGTTGACTTGTCTGAAAACAATTTGAAAAACCTCATCACGTTATATTCGGATTACGGATATGATAAAGTGGTTAATGATGGTGGTAACTTTAAAATGGCGTTGGCTTATCTTGCAAGTTGGTTAGGTCCTATACTGGAACAAGATGATCCGTATGATGCCAATTCAGTTCTTTCAACATTTATGGACAGTATCATGCACGTTCAAAATGCACTGTTTTTCACAAGAACCGATTATCTTGATAATGATGAAATCAAAAGGGCCATTTTAAAATATGGTGCTGTTGCAACATCAATGTATTATGATGACTATTTCCTAAGTGGGGATTACTATTATTGCTGTGATGAGGACATATCATCAGATCATGCCGTAACCGTTGTAGGCTGGGATGATACAATAAACATTAACGGTCGTACAGGGGCATGGTTAGTTAAAAACAGTTGGGGCCCTAATTGGGGAAATAATGGGTATTTCTATGTTTCCTATTATGATAGGACCTTATTGCAGGTTGGAAAGGAAGACGGATACACACTGATATTAAATGACACTGTTGCTTTTGATAAGAACTATCAGCACGAGACAACTGGAGTGTCCACAACATGGGTCAGTGGAGGCAACGGATATAAATTCAAAAACGTTTTCCATTCAACTGAAGAGGAGTATCTTGCTGCCGTTTCAACCTATTTTTCAAATCCGGCCGAGTGGACAGTTGAAATATTGGTCAATGGTGATTTAAAACACTATCAATCAGGCTACATTGGTCAGGCAGGTTATTTCACTATTAACCTGAACACTCCGGTAAAGCTCAGCAGGGGCGATAAGTTTGAAGTGATAATAGGTTTGACTTCAGATGAAGGAAAAAGTTTCTTTTCACTTTCACGTGCCAACAAGGCTGTTAGGGATGCCAATTACAGGCCTGAAATATCCTATCGCATATCTCCGTCAGGTATGGAATATGACATGAACAATGACGGGATGGTTGCATGCATTAAAGCATTCACATTAACTTATAAGGAATCCTATAATAAATTGACTATTGCAAGCAGAGGCGAAGCTGTTGATGTTGTATCTACAATAACAGATAAGGATGGCAATCTTATAAATGGCGGTGCGGTCACATTCAATGTAAATGGTGTTTTAACGACGGTTGATGTTATAAATGGTGTTGCAATTCTTTCCAACGTCATATTGGGTGAAGTGAACAATATCTCCTCAACATTCCATTCCGGAGTGTACATGTCTTCAAGTAATGCCACTTCATTTGCAAGGACAACAATTTTTGCCAGCGACTTGACTGTAGTATATGATAATGATGAGACATATTCCATTATTTTAACTGATATTTTAAACGGTGAAGTTTCAGGCCGTAAAGTCGTATTCAGCTTATCCAATGGTCAGGTTGTCACAACCTACACTGATGTTGACGGTGTTGCATATTTGCCTATTGATTTGGATGCAGGGGTTTACACTGTTGATATTGGTTATGCGGGATTCGGCAGTGATGATATTGTATACGGCACTGTTAAATCCATTAAAGTCACTAAAAAGGAAATGGTCATTAGAATTTCATCAAGCATTCATGGCAATAATGCCGTCATTCAAATCTCAGCGGCAAATATTGATGATGATTTGATTGTAAGTGTTGACGGTGAAAGGATTAATAAGAAAATTGTAAACGGTTATATGACATTCTCATTAATGGGACTGGCACGAGGAATTCATCATATCAATGTTGAAAGCAGTTTAAACTATAAATTTTTAAATAACACTCATTCATTTAATGTAGTGAGTCTTATTAATACTCAAATCAGGGCAAACAATATTGTTGATTATTCCAATAGGAACATACTGTATTCGGTTCAGTTGCTTGATCAATATGGCAATCCATTAAAAGGAATGGAAATGCTGTTTTCAATCAATGGCAATTCTTATAAAAGAACAACTGATTCAAACGGTCATGCTTCAATACCAATCAATTTGCCTCAGGGAAGCTATAATCTGGGCATTGGTTTTAAAGGTAATGTAAATTATGCGGCTTCATATGACACTGTAAATGTTTTGATTAAACCAACAATAATTCTTGAAAACAAGGTTTATGATTCTCAATTTAGCGTTACTTTAATAAAAGGTGATGGTGAGTTGGCCACAAATCAGAAAGTGAAAATACGCATTGGAGGAGAGGATTATTTCACAACCACCAACAGTGAAGGTGTCGCATACATTCCGTTGAATCTTCCAAATGGTCACTATGAGGTGGAGATTACAAACCTTGCCAACGGGGAGGTAATCACACAATCAATTGAAATCGCTAAAAAAACCACCAAGCCAAAGGTATACAATTGGATTGTTGGAAATAAAGATTTGAAAATGTATTATGGTGAGGGTAAACTATTTACCGTGCGTGTTTGCAATGATGAAGGTAAATACGTATCCGGATTAAAGGTAACATTTAAAATCAATGGGGTTTCAATACGCTCAGTAAGTAACTCTAATGGTTTTGCATCAGTTAAAATCAATTTGAAGGCTGGAAAATACAAGATAACTGCTAGTTATCATGGTAAAACAGTTAAAAACAATATTGTTGTAAAACCAACCCTGACTGCTAAAAACATTAAGGTTAAAAAAGGTAAAACAATAAAATTCAATGCAAAACTGGTGGATATTAAAGGTAAAGCTTTAAAGAATAAAAAAATCACTTTTAAGATTAAAGGTAAATCATATAAGGTGAAAACCAATAAAAAAGGTATTGCCACTTTAAAACTTAAATTAAAACTTAAAGTCGGTAAGCACACTGTTAAAACCAGTTATGGCAAAAATATAATTAAAAACACTATCTTTATTAAAAGGTAGTGTCCTTTTTCTTTTTTTTAAATTTCGCTTTTTAATTGAGGATGTTTCCTTATGAGTATTTAGTTTCTTTCATCAAACTATTTGATAAGGTTTTGCTGTTTTTTGTCAGGTCATATACATTATTGAGGGAATTTGTTTTGAAAAAACGGATGCATTATGAATAGTTTTTTCCAGCTATTAGAATCATTCATGCTTTCATAAAATCCTTGCTTTTAGATTATCATTTCTTTGTTTTAAGTGAGGTTAATAAGGCTCTTCAAAAGGTGGATGCTGGCGGGTCTAAAGGAAAAACACTGATAAAAATAGAATGAAGTGGATTAGTTAAATAATCCACCTAAAAAGTCATTTGCCTGATTTGTTGTGTTATTGAATGCACCTGACACTTCACTTTGGTAAGTGTTAATGTCTCCCTGCACGTTTTGGATTTGCTCGATACTTGTTGCAAGGTTTTCAATATCACTGTTTGTAATGTTGACGTTGTTAACTACAGTATAGTTGTTAATGATGTTTACGATGGTGGTGTGATCTGTCACATTCTTTTCCTTAACCTCTTCTTTTACATCATCAACGAGTTTGGATAGGTCATCCGCATTCACATCTGAGTTTTTCACGATTTCTGCCTGTGTGTAAATCTCATTGTTTGCAGCTTCTTTTACTGTTTCAGGAATTTCAACATCAGTCACTACTTCATATGAATTCATGATTCCCGCAAGTGCGGATTCACCTGTTGCACTCACTGGGCTTGTTACATAAACGTGTCCTGCAGTGATTCCCGCTGATTTTAATGCGGAAATGTACATGTCTCCGGTAATTGTTGTGATTTGTGACTTGTCAACACTTACCTCCAGATTGTCGTTGTCATTCAAATCCACCAGTGCTGATGAATAGATTTGGCTGGAAGAGTATGTTTTGCCGGTTATTGTGCTTGAAATCTTATTTACATCACTTGCGCTGATGATTTTTGATTCAACAGAGTTCAAATCAACATTTGCCTGATTTTTGAAAAATGTATCAACGGTATTTTTATAGTTTGCATTGTTGTAGGTTGTCTCACCGTAGGTTATTACGACCTGGGAGTCATTAGTGGAAAATCCTACTGGAATGAGCATTCCGATAATGAGTATTCCCAAAATAATCATTGCCTTGCGCATACTATCACCTCTTAATTATTGGTAAATTTTATTTGGATATTTAAGTATATAAATGTATCTTATTTGTGTTTAGTTTATTTTATTAAATTGTAATATTGCTTTTGTTTAGTAAATTTTATATGTTTTCAAATCAAATTTAAACATATAGTAAAATTTCAATTTTGCTATTTTGTTATAAACTCGGCATAAAGGAGGTGAAAAGACAAAAATGGTTAATAAAAACTTAGTATTCGCATTAATTCTTTCAATATTGCTTCTATTCTCTGTAACTGCAGTTAGTGCAGGGGAAAATGAAACAATATCTGATGTGGTGAGTGATTCGGGTGAGTTAGAAGAAATAACGTTGGGACAGGAAGTTACAGATGTTACATCTTCTCAATCAGATGAGGGAACCCTTGAAGCAGGGAGTAATGTAATTAATGTTCACGTTTATGATTCTTATGACGAAATTGGCAAAACCTGGAATGAGGACGGTTTTGCACTTAAAGGTGCAACCGTTAAATTATATGATTCATCAAATAATCCGGTATCAACTCAAACTACCAATCAAAATGGTATTGCTAAATTCACCGGTCTTGATTCTTCAAAATATAATTTGGAGTTCACTTACTCAACATACAATCCTATTTATCTGAAGGATTTGGACTTTACAGGTAAAACTGGTGCAACTCTTGATATTAAGGATGTGATGTTTGTGCCTGATATATTATTATTGGTGGATTATGCATCACATAATGAAAAAGTTGACCTATTGATGAACATGTCAAAGCGTATCGGATACATCAGTACAACCAACTTTGATGAATCAAGGGCATGGTTGGCACAATATGCAAAATTCATCCATATCGACATGTTTGCTGAAAACTCAGGTTATAACAAGTTCACATCTTCATATTTAAAGCAATTGCTGGCTCAATCTCCGGCAAATAAAAATTATAATGTGGCTTATACTTTCGGTACTTACACTCAGGAAATTTTAAATGCAACCGGTTTACATATTGTTGGTGCAAACCAGTCAAACAACCATTATGACACTATTGAAAACACCTACATCGGATCATACTTCCAAGCTGAAGATATTAAAGATTCTAATGTTTTACAAACCAACATGAAAAATTACTTTAATTATGTTCGTTACCTAATTGAACCAAATAAATATTCCAATCCAACATTGACTTCTGATGGTATTCCATTAATGAGTCCTGAATGTGGTTTCTACCATCCTGATGTTGGAATGGTAACACTCTTACCGGAATCAGATTTGATTCATGAATGGATTACAAAAAACCCTGGTTACAGTAAAACCCAGGATGGAAGTCTTAACTGGATGAAATATGAATATGAACAATGGGTGGAACACACTTTAAACCCTAAAGTACTATTCAATAAATTCGAGGACAAATTAAAATCAAAATTCAATCCGGATAAGAAACTCATAGCTATCGCTTCTTACTATTGTGGTGGGGACGTTGTGGATTCTTTGATTAGAAGTTATGCAAAAAGTGGCAGACTGGCATTCAACGTATTTAAAACCAGTACCACTCCGTCAATGTCTTCTATATTGAACCGTATTACCAATTCCTCAAAAATTGGTATTTCAACAATAACCTCATTATATAGTTGGTCTTTAAGTTATGCTAACGGTTCAGCAGAACCTGACTTGTCCGATATTGATTTGGCAGTTCTCAAAGGGGTTAATGAAATATCAGAGTACAGTTACAATTCAGATTTAGGTCCACAAGTCGAATGGACATATGCAGTGACCTTCCCAAGTTTCGAGGGTGTTTACGGTCCGGTCATAATATCTTATGTTGATGGTGAGGGTAAGACTAAAGTTATCCAAGCGGGTGTTGATAAGATGGTTAAGCTAAGCTGCGGATGGGCAGACTTGAAGGATTTGGGCAATTCTGATAAAACAATTGCTATTGTATTGTATAATTATCCACCTGGAAAAGCCGAAATAGGTGCGTCATATTTGAATGTGACCCAGTCCACTTATGATTTGATTGTAAAATTATATGAGCAGGGCTATGATACCGGCGGAGACATCAGGAAAATGTACACTCCAAAAGAATTGGAGGAAATAATCTTTAAAATGGGTAATAAGGGATCATGGGCATACGGTTTATTGAAACAGTATGTTGAGGAAAACTATGATGAACTGGTTAAGCATCATCAATTGATATCCACCCGTGATTTCCGTAATCTGGTTAAGGACATTCCAATGAATCTAATCAAGAATATGACTGATTATTGGGGTGCAGGTCTTGGTCCGTCAATGGTTTACAATGGAACTGATGAACAGTACATGGTTGTGCCTGGAATATGGTTCGGTAAGGTATTCATAACATTCCAGCCAAGTAGAGGTTGGGAGGAATTGAAAACCGTCGAGAATTACCACGATTTGACATTGCCTCCAACACAATACTACGTATCATTCTACAAATGGTTGGACAAGACCGCCAAGGTCAATGCAATAGTCAACATGGGTACTCACGGAACACTTGAATGGCTGCCTGGTACCAACCTCGGTTCAATGGATGGTGACTGGACTTTTGAGTTAACATTAAACCCAACATTATATCCATATATTGTATCAAACCCTGGGGAAGCTATGGTTGCACGTGATAGGATTGCTGCATTGCTTTTAACTCACATGACTCCTGCAATGGTTACTTCAGGTTTATATGGTAATTACACTGACTTGAATAATTACATTAACTATTACAAGGACCAGGTGAAACTCAATGTGTCATCCAATGCGGAAGAGTATAAGAAAAAAATCATCAAACTGGCACCTACTTTAGGTTTCAGGGCATTCAATGAAAAGGATGAAACCTTCCAGGACTGGTTGGATCACTTGCACTTATACCTTGAGGACATGGAAGATGATTTCATCACATACGGATTACACACTCTGGGTAAAATCCTATCCGGTGAGGAGCTTGTGGAAGAAGTGATTACAATCACAACTTCACAGACCAAAATCTACAATCAGATTATGGAAAAATTATATCCTGCCTTGAAAGGCAAAAACTTCTTTGATGATGTTAACAACAACCTTGAATATCTGGTTCAGGCAAGTGTCGTCAAGCAGTTCCTAAGGCAGATCATAACTGATATGGTCAATGGCTCATCCCTGGATGATTTGGCAGTAAAATATAATATAACTGCAAATTCAGCACTCTACAATTCCACACGTTATGCGTCACAGGTTATTGTAAACATTCAAAACAATAATGAATGGAACGCTATCCTGACAGCACTTGAAGGGGGATACGTTAAAGCAGGACTATTCGCAGACCCATCCTACGGTGATTCAATACCTACAGGTTATGACGGTTATGCGGCAGACCCTACAAGAATGCCTTCTCATTCAGCTTATGAATCAGCTGTTAAAATCGTGGATTTACTGCTTGCTAACTATTATGAGAAGCATGGCAAATGGCCTGAATTGACTTCATTAATCCTATGGGGTACAGAGATTTCAAGAACTGAAGGAATTGGTGTTGCAGAGTTCCTGTACTTCCTCGGTTGTAAACCTGTATGGCAGGATAACGGTAAGGTTGTTGGTGTTGAAATGTTGCCATTAGAGGATTTGAAAGTCAAATTGTCAAATGGTACAGTCATAAACAGGCCAAGAATCGACGTTTATGCAAGTATAGTTACCAGTAACAAGGATTGGATTACCTGGATGGTTACAGCTACAAGACTTGCGGCTTATGCGCAAGGTGAGAACGAAACCAACAATTATGTCATAAAGCACTTCAAGGAAAATCCTTCACTTGATAGGTTGTTTGGTCTTCCGGGCAATGTGCTTGAGGGAACTGGTATGTCAACTCTCATACCTAACACTGCTGATTGGAATATTGAAACTTTAAATGAACTTGCAATGGACATTTACCTGTCAAGAGTATCATACGCATGGTCTGTTGATGAAAAGGGAAATATTGTAATCAGCAATCAGAAGGAAAACTTCAAATACTTGCTTGGTAAGACTGACTTGATTACTCAAAACTTCGACAGTACCTGGAGATTATTCGATTCAGATGATTACTATGACTGGTTTGGAGGATTATATAATGCTGCAAGCATTTTAAGAGGAAAATCCGGTCAAGAAAGACCTGATACTGCATTTGTTGATATCAGGAACAAGAACAAGTATGTTTCAAGAACCTATCAGGAAGAGATTGATTACGAAATTAGGACTATGCTCTTAAACCCTAAATATTACATGCCACTCATTACAGGTGGTGGATCCGGTATGAATGCATATGCTGCAAGATACCAGAATATGTTTGGAGGTTTAACTGTTGCTGACACTAAACTCGGCAAGGAAATGGGTAATCAATTATCCGGTGAACTCCTTGGTATGAGCGGATATATTGATGGCGCAACAAGTTCATTCGGTTATCAGACATCACTTCTGTGGATGGTTTACTTGGCTGATCAGGGAACTTGGGACGGTGATGCAAGCACTGTCAAGGAGTTAATTAATGAGTACATGAGGCAGGCTACTAAATATGGTGTAGCATGTTGTCACCATACATGTAAGAACCTTGCATTCAATGCAAAAATCATACAAATGAGCTCATTAACTCCTTCGGAAAAACAAAAATTCGCAGAAATCCTTGCACAGGCAACAAACACTGACCCGTTATATCAAATGCAACCTGAAGATCAAGGTTATGACTCACCGCAAGGTGGTTCAAGTGATGGTTCTGCAAATGCGGGTGATGACAGTTCAAATGCACAGCAATTGGCTAATGGAACATCAGATGCCAAATCCAGCAGTTCAGATGGTGGAAACACAGCAGTCGGATCACAGCCTGGTGAAAGTGGGGACGCAAAATCCTCAAGTGATGCACAAAGTTCATCTTCATCAGGTTCCAGTGGTGCTGGAGACTCTGGTGCTAAAGCATTTGAGTTATCTGACAGTTCAGCTGCAAAATCTGCAAGTTCAGCAGAATCCAACATGCCTATATTTGTTGTGATTGCAGTAATCATCTTGATTGCAATATTCCTTGTTGGATATGTAAGAAACGATGAAGAAGATTATGATGATTATTAATTTAATCATCTATTTTTTACTTTTTTTAATTTTTTAGAAATTTTTAAATATGCTTTATTCTCATAAATAATAATATATTAGATTATTTTTCAATTTTAGTTAAATAATCGATAATTGAATTTAATGTGAATGAGGTATATAATGATTAAGAAAATTAATATTTTATTAGTCTTATTGCTACTTTTAGTATCTATCGGAGCGGTTAGTGCCGCTGAAGATTTAAATGATACTGTTCAGGGTAGTGATGAGCTAAACTTAGGGGAAATTGCATCTCCTTTAGAAGAGGATGTAACTTCCGATGATGGTGAGGATAAGGAACTTTCATCTCCTGCTTCTCATAAAATTAATAATGCAAATTATGCTTCTTATTTTAATTCAAAAGGAGATTTGATTTCATCTGACGTAAAAGAAGGAGATATACTTGAGATAAGTGATAATTTTGAAGGCAAAAACTTTGTTTTTCAAAAATCAGTTAATGTAGTAGGTTTTGACGAATATGACTTAAAAAATTGTATGTTTACTTTTGGTGGATCTGCTTCTGGAAGTACAATAAGCAATTTAAATATTTATAATACCAAAGATGCTACTTATGGAATTTTTTTAAATGGGGTAAGTAATTGTGTCATTCAAAATTGTTTCATAAAGAATACTGGTTCTTCATCTTATCCTATTTGTATTGCAAATGAAGCAAAGTATAATAATGTTACAAATAATGTTTTACAGACATATGGAATTACTTATGGTCATGGAACCAGGTCCACTCCTACTTTACTAATATCCGGAGCTCACTATAATTATATAGCTGCCAATGATATTAGTTGTGATGATGCAAATGGTATATATCTATCTAATTTTGCAGGAGGTCCTTTAAAAGGAGGCGACTCTAATTTTAACACTATTTATAACAATACTATAAAATATAATGTGTTGCCTACTTCCTGGGCGTATGGTATTCAATTGATGGGTTCTAACAATACTGTGAATAAAAATAAGGTTATTGGTGCATATGTTGGTATAACAGGACATGCAGGTAATATAATTATCAATAATGAAATAATCAATGTTACTGGTGCGGATTTTAATAATCCTGATGTTGAAGTCGGTGGAGCTCAGGCTATTGGTGTTTCTGCTAATTCAATAGTTAAAAACAATATCATTATTAATGCTAAAATTATTGCATCCGGTGCAGGTATTTCCGCTTCTGATAATTGTATTGTTGAAGA
>AUXO014435777.1_pt1 | contig 12198 bp, 7 predicted proteins | sample 768731 | NCBI WGS metagenome assembly AUXO01 (sample SAMN02715735, study PRJNA202380) | gut metagenome | biome: sheep rumen | host: Ovis aries | place: New Zealand: Palmerston North | reverse complement strand
CTTTGTCTCCCAAAACCGTGAATTATTTTCGGCAAGGAAAAAGCGCAAGTCGGAAATTTTTTTCGTAATAGCGAGTTGAATGGCATGGAAAGCTTGGTGATTTTCGGTCTGTTTTTCAGGCGGAGGAATGAGTTGGGACAAAAGGCGTTGCAAATTATCGCGCTGGCGTAACTTGTTTTCGTAGTCGATAAGAAAAGAGTGATCCGCCGCAGACAAATATTCTTTCTGAGCACGTTGTTGAGCACGAAGTACGCCGACAAATTCTCTTTTCAGTCTCTTGATTCGTTCAAGTCCGGCTAAAATTCCCTGATTGAGAGAACGTAATGATTCGTCATTCAAATTCGCCGACTTATATTCTTGAGCGTTCATCAAGGCAAAACTGGCATGTTCTACACATCTGACCAAAAATTTCGTTTCAGCCTCCTCTGTCTCTTTCTGTTTCAAATCAGTCTGAAACAGCGCGGACTGTTTGTCTTGAATTATCTTGCGGTAACGTTTAACGTCTGCGCTTCGACTGTCTTCCTCGTGTGCTGGTACTATGCCAATATACGATTCGGGTGCTCTTTTATAGACTTTAGCGAGAAAAGCATCGCCGTGATTTTCTGCTTCGACTTGCTGAGCATGAAGAGTTCTGTGGTCAACGCGAATCGAAAAGCAATTTCGCTCCAGTATTTCATTTTGGATTCGAGCGAAGTCTTCTCGCATTTCATAGAAATATTTTTTGCTGTGTCATTTTTTATCTTTAGGTGCGCCATGCTGACGGCGACGTTCAAAACTTGCGACTTGTTCGCCTCTTAGCGGTTTGGCAGCACGACGGAAATATTTGCAAGCCGGTCTTTCACTTATTCTTTCCACGTCGTCAATAATTCGTTCGGAAAACATAATATGAACGTGCGGATGGCGTTCACCCGAAAGTTCTCCTGCTTTCTCATGTATCGCATAAGCGTAGTAGTGATTTGCCAAATGATTGACGATGAACCTGTCCACAATTTTCCGATTCTGTTCCAGAGTTAGTTCGTTGGGCAATGACAATTCGATTTCTTTATAGCGGCAGTTCCCCTTATCCTCATAACGTGTCGCCGCGCTGAAAAATTTTTGCGCAGAACCTTTCGCCCATTTGGGTAACTGACTTCCTTTGAAGACACAATCATTGCGGTCGCTCTGCGCTCCTTCGCGGTTGATGTAGTCCGCATGAGCTTGTCCTTCCTCGCGCAGAATATAATCAGCGTGACGTTTAGCGGATACTTTAGAGCCGCTTTGTCTTGTATCGTCCTTAACTCTCAAATGATAACTAGCCATAAGTATTACCTCCTTCTCGCCTAATTGTGGCACAAAAGGAGGCTCCCAAATTCTTATCTTTTTGCGTTTTAGTAGTTATAAAACAATGTGCCCATTGCGGGCACAAAGAAAAAATAAGAATACTCACTATTGATTTTGTCTTAGTGTTGTGCTACTATAAATTAACCTTTAAGGTAAATTTGGCGGTGAGATATTTGATAGTGACCTATAAAAATAAAAGCATCGAGCGAATTTGTACCGATTATTCAGAGGCAACTCGTAAACACGGTTCAGATATAGCGGACAAACTTTATCAACGTATCTATGAAATTTCTGCCGCCCCAAGCGTCGAAGTTATGATTCAATGTCACATAGGGCGTTGTCATCGATTGACCGGGAATCGTAATGGTCAATACAGCGTTGACTTAGGTCATCCATATCGATTGATTTTCACGGTTAAAAATGAACAAGTTCAGATAGCAAAAATTATTGAGATTGTTGATTATCATTGAAAGAAAGGAGAGCTTAGAATGAACTGCAGTCATACTTATATTGCCATTCCGCCTGGCGAAACGATTAAGGAACAGCTTTCCTTTCGCTCCATGAGCCAGAAAGAATTTGCATTGAGAATGGGTTTAACCGAGAAACATGTTACTAATTTGCTAAAAGGGCGTGTACAGCTTACCTCTAACGTCGCGATGCGTTTGGAATCCGTGCTGGGTGTTCCCGCTGTGTTTTGGGAAAACTTAGAGGCTTTGTATCGTGAGACACTGATTAAAGTTGAAGAGGAAAACCAAATGGAGGCAGATGCTGAAATAGCGAAGAAATTGCCTTGTTACGACATGGTTAAAAATGGTTGGATTTCTTCTTCTAAGAATTCTTATGATAAAGTCGTCATCCTACGAAAATTTTTTGAGGTGTCAACGCTCCAGCTAATAAATAATCCCGCGATAAATCGTATAGCTTGTCGGCGATTCTCATCCGGTAATAAGAGTGATTATTCTCTGCTTGCATGGGCGCAACAAGCAAAAATCGAAGCAAGAAATTGCAACACCGCTCCTATTAACATCAGTGGGTTGAAAGAAGCTATTTCTACCATACGTTCCATGAGTATTCTGTCTCCTGAAGAATTTTGTCCTGAGCTGAGAAATTTATTTAGTGATAATGGAATTGCATTGATTTTTCTGCCACATATCAAGGATTCGGCTCTTCATGGGGCTAGTTTTTATGACGGAAAAAAAATAGTTGTCGGCTTAACCGTTCGCGGAAAATATGCGGACAAATTTTGGTTCAGCTTATTTCATGAAATTGCTCATATTATCTACGGTCATATCGGACAAACCAATGGTACTTCCGATGATGACGAGAAAAAGGCTGATTTATTTGCGCGTGAAACACTTGTGCCTTCTTCGAGTTTGAAGTCCTTTGTCCAAGATAGGATTTTTACTACTGATGCTTTAATGCAATTCGCTGAAAGTATTAATATTGACGTTGGCATTTTAGTCGGGCGATTGCAACATGACGGAATAATACGACATAATCAATTTAATAACTTGAAGAGGCAATACATTCTTAGTTAGGTTACTAAAATGAGCGAGACTGAAAGAAAAAACGTTGTAAAAAAATTTGTTGCTCAATGGTCGGAACGCGGCTACGAGAAGGGTGAAACTCATTCCTTTTGGCTTTCTTTCCTTCGTGATGTGTCAGGCGTCTCCGAGCCGGAAAAATTTATTCGCTTTGAAGTGCCCATCAAACTTAAACACACAAGTTTTATCGACGCCTTCTTACCTGACACCAAAGTTATTATTGAGCAAAAATCGCTGTCAGAAGACTTGTCACAGGAGAAATCACAATCCGACGGCTCTACTTTAACGCCTTATGAACAGGCTCAACGCTACGGTAGTTCTTTGCCCTATTCCATGCGCCCGCGCTGGATTGTCGTCTGCAACTTCGCCGAATTTTTGATTTACGACATGGAAACGCTCGCTACACCGACAAAAATTTTTCTCGACGAACTGCCCGAAAAATTCCATGCGTTCGATTTTCTCATCGACGAAAATAAAAATAAACTACATGTTGAACTCGAATTAAGTTTGAAAGCGGGAGAAATCGTCGGTAAACTCTACGACGCTCTTCACTCGCAATATCTCAACCCCGATAACGAAAATTCTTTGGCAAGCCTCAACAAACTTTGCGTGAGACTCGTCTTTTGCTTATTCGCTGAGTCTTCCGGCATTTTCGGCAAACATAAAATCTTCCGCGACTGGTTGGAAGGTTCAAGAAACATTCGGCAAGATTTAATTCTACTGTTCGACGTGCTTAATACTCCTATTGATGCTCGCGACCCATACCTTGATGACAATTTGAAAAATTTTCCGTTCGTCAATGGCGGCTTGTTCGCGGGAGCTATCGAAATCCCCAACTTCACGCCCGAAATTAAAAATCTCCTGCTCGAAGAGGCAAGTAGCGGCTTCAATTGGGCTGGTATCTCTCCTACCATTTTCGGCGCGGTCTTTGAATCAACGCTTAATCCTATGACACGTCGCGTTGCCGGTATGCACTACACCAGCCTCGAAAACATTCATAAAGTCATCGCACCGCTTTTTCTCGACGACCTTCACAAAGAATTCTTGAGTGTCAAAACTTCTGCGCGGAATCGCAAAAAAAATCTTCTAGCCTTTCAAGACAAACTCGCCGCGCTAAAAATTTTCGACCCCGCTTGCGGCTCCGGCAATTTCTTGACCGAATCTTATCTGTCACTGCGCCGACTCGAAAACGACGTGCTCAAAGAATTGCTCGGCTCTCAAATTCAGCTTGGCGAACTCGTCAATCCTATCAAAGTTTCCATTGGGCAATTCTTCGGTATCGAAATAAATGATTTTGCCGTCGCTGTCGCCCAAACTGCTCTCTGGATCGCCGAACTACAAATGATTCAAGAAACTCAAGCTATTATCCACCGCGACTTGGATTTTCTGCCGCTAAAAAGCTACAGCAACATTCACGAAGGCAACGCGCTACATCTCGACTGGCAAAATATTTGTCCGCAACCAAACTTTATCATCGGCAATCCGCCTTTCGTAGGCGCGAGAATTATGAATGCCGCGCAGAAAGCCGACATCAACTACGTTTTTGACGGCTGGAAAAATGCTGGCAATCTCGATTATGTTTCCGGTTGGTATGAAAAAGCCTCCAACTTTTGTCGTAGCAAAAATCTTCGCGCCGCTTTTGTTTCAACCAACTCGATTTGCCAAGGCGATTCTATTGCCACTCTCTGGCGTCCGCTATTTGATAACGTGCACATTGATTTTGCCTACAGAACTTTTCGTTGGGACAGCGAATCAACTCAAAAAGCTCACGTCCACTGCGTCATCATCGGTTTCAGTTCCGTGCCCAATTCCAAGCCCAAAATCATCTTCGACGGCGATAAAAAAATTTTCGCGACCAACATCAACGCCTACTTGCTCGACGCACCAAATATTTTTGTTGAAAGCAGACCGAATCACCTTCAAGACGGAATGCCCGCTATCGGCATTGGCAACAAACCTATCGACGACGGCAATTATCTCTTCACACTCGACGAAATGACCGAGTTTATTGCTCGCGAGCCTAACTCACAAAAATATTTTCGCAAATGGTACGGCGCACGAGAATTTATCAACAATGAGCCGCGTTATTGTCTCTTGCTCAAGGATTGTCTACCACATGAGTTGAAACGGATGCCGCTTGTCTATCAGCGCGTCAAAAATGTCCGTGAGTTCAGACTTGCCAGCAAAAGCGCGGGCACTCGCAAGCTTGCCGACAAACCTACGCGCTTTCACGTTGAAAACTTTCCGACCGGCAATTATTTGCTGATTCCATCCGTCAGCTCCGAGAATCGCCAATACATTCCTATTGGCTTTATGAAGCCTGATGAACTTGCCAGCAATTTAGTTTTCGTCGTCCCGAACGCGACTTTGTACCATTTCGGCGTGTTGACGAGTTCGATACACATGACTTGGCTACGAACTGTCGGCGGTCGGCTGAAATCCGATTATCGTTACTCCAAAGATGTCGTCTACAACAATTTTATCTGGATTGAACCGACTGATAAGCAGAAACGGGCGATTGAAACGTCCGCGCAAGTGATTTTAGATATTCGGGCGTCATTGACCGATTCGAGTTTTGCCGAGCTGTACGACGAAGTAACTATGCCTTATGAATTGCGACAGGCGCACAGGAAAAACGATTTGGCTGTCGCTCGCGCCTATGGCTGGGAAAAATTTTTAGATGACGAGCCTTCCATCGCCGTCGAGTTACTCAAGCTTTATCAAAACCAAATATATCTTCAGAAAGAGAAGTGAAACAAAATTGTACTACAGCGTATTGATTGAAGTCCCTGAAACCATTGGGCAGAAGAAAAACATAAACCAAATAACATTGGTAGACCAACCGAATATGGACAGAATCAAAACAGAAATCGTAGTTCCCTATATAAACGAAAAAGAATTTTTCATGGACGGCTACTGCCTAACGAAAGCAAAAGTATCTCGCATAAAAATCGTGTCCTCCGAGCGTTCCATTAAATCCATTGTAGACTTGAGAAACAATCAAATATCCGAAAGAAATCGAACTTCGAGTATCGCAATGATTGGATTTTATTACACTAAAGCGGGAATTATTCAAAGCGATGAGTTAGTCACGGACATTACAAATGAAGTTCTATCTAAGGTGAAAAAAGAATTGGACGACAATAAAAAGCAATCAACCAAGACCGAACCTAGTTCCATCAACAAAAAAGTTTTTATTGTACACGGACACGACGACAAACTAAAACTTGAAGTAGAGGCATTCATATATAAACTTGGCTTAGAAGCTGTAGTGCTCAGCGAACAAGTCAATAAAGGTAAAACAGTCATAGAAAAGATAGAAGAAAATACAGATGTTGGCTACGGCATTGTTCTCTACACTCCATGCGATAGAGGCGGCACAGCGGAGACTCAATATGATGACATGAAGTTCCGAGCAAGACAAAACGTTATCTTCGAGCATGGTTATCTAATCGGTAAATTAGGACGCAATCGAGTCTGTGCCTTAGTCGACGGCGACATCGAATATCCTAGCGACATCAATGGAGTAGTTTATATTCCCTATAAAGGTCAATGGAAACATGACATTGAACAAGAACTAAAAAGCATCGGCTATGAAATAAAATAAGAATCCTAATCAAACTTTCCATTTTCAGCGATAAACTTATTCCCCAATGAGAAACAGCGGGGAATTTTTTTGTGTCTCAATGCCTCCATTTTCCCGGTACTCAAAAATGGTAACAGGAAGTAACGGGAAAAAAACACACTGGTAAAGCAAGAGTAACACTGAAAAAATCGGGAGTAACAGCGGAGGTAACAGAAAAGGTAACAGGATTTTTGCTTGGCTGTTACCATCCTGTTACCTCCTAAAATGGCGTCAGGACGCCAAAAAATGGGCAAAGGTAACAAGGTAACAGCGGTAACAGGATTTTTTTAACTCTATAGACGGAAAAAAAAGTGCGCGCGCGCAAACGTGATTCTTGCAACTTTTTTGCACGCGCATACTTTTTTTTCGCATAGGAGAGAAACTATTATTTGACTGTTACCTCTGTTACCTATATATATATATGGCGTCAGAACGCCAAAAAACTGGTAACAGAATTGGTAACAGAATGGTAACAGGATTGACCTGGCTGTTACCTTTTTTTGTAAATGGCGTTACGATGCCATTTAACTATGAAATAAACATGAATCACCTTTTTGTGTTTCAATTATTGTCAGGATAAGTGCAAGGAGGAAGGAGCAAAAAAAAAACTCGTCCAACAAAAGGGACGAGTACATTTTGTTGGCGTTTTATTCAACGCCGTCAAAGATAGCTTTTTTAATTCTGTAACAACGGGTGTTGGCTTTACCAATTTTTTTCTGAACCGTATAAAGCGTGGACTTGTTGCCTTTTTCGATAGCGTCAGCGGGAGTGAAGAAACCGTCAGCAATTAAATCCGAAACGAGTTTGCGATAGTCGTATCCATCGCGGTTACACTCGTCTTGAAGAAATTTCGCCGAGATATAGACGTATTCTCTATCGTCAAGCTTGCCGCAAATGGTCTGCATCCGGTCAAGCGGAATATTTCCGCCAATAAACCTGCTTTGATTCTGGGCAATGATAGCAAGAACAAAATCCCTTTCTCTCCGTGTGTCGGAAATTTCGGTGGTCGTTGGGAGAAGTGGGAAAATTTGCATGGCGTTTGACTTTGCATCTTGGAGAACCGAGTCGAAGTCCACACCTAATGCGAAATTCAACACAGCGTCAGCAAGAGTCAATATAGCCATGTATCGGCAGTAATCGTTGAGCAAATCGGGATAAGCCGCAGAGAAAGCGTCAACAATCTCTGTGTACCATTTGCACAGATTATCAAAGCCGAGTTCAAAAACTTTATTGATGACGAGTGGGAAGACAAGTCCGTAATTTTCCTTGATAATAGCGCGAATCTCTTTACAAATGTCAGCTGGAAGAATGACTTTGGGAGCGGCAATGGTAAGTAAGCGAGTGTTTGCCCCGCCTGTAACATTATCGGGAAGCAAAAGGGTTTCGCCTGTCATGATAACTATGGTTCGCCAATCCTGGATCTTTTTTACCGTTGAGTCTTTATTCAGTTTGGTACGACCAATGCCATTAGCGAGTGAGTAAACAAGAGTATCGAATTGTTCTTTGAGTTTGGAATCGGCAACTTGTTTCTCATCAACAAGGAAGGCATAATCGGAAACATCAGTTGCCACTCCCGCCAATCCATTTCTTGTAGCGTCGAAGGAACGAATTATTTTCTCGGAGCCGATAGCGGATGCTCCTAAATACAAGGCAGTGGTTTTACCGGCACGAGTTGGTGCATAGATGTGGAGTAAAAAGTTCCGTTCGCCTAAAATTTTAAGTAAAATGGGAGCAACGGCAGCGGCAATGATTATTCTTGCGACAGGAGATTTTTTAGCTAATTCGTAAGCTCTTTTCCAATTCTTGAGGCTACCTATTTGGCGTAAGGATTGAGCGAATTGACTCGTTGCGTCTACGACGACACTGATATTTTTTTCTTTGTTGGTAATGGAGCAATGACGACGCGGGTCGATGAAATGGTCTCTGCCATTGAAGTGGTACCAGCCACAACGAGACACCGTGTAAGTCATCGGAAAATTGTTTTCGTTTTGAGCATTGAAAGCGTCGAGGTAATCGACGAGTAAAGTGGCATTGGAGCTGGTGACAGGTAAGCCATTGTTAGCTAAGTCAACGAGTTTGTTGCGATTGAAGATGATAGCGGCTTCGGTAGCGGGCAAACTTTCCATTTCGCCTGTTGTTTTCATATAAGCCAGAATCAGTTTGTAGATTTTCTCGTCAACGCTGAAGGTTTTGGATTTGATAACGACAGGGCGTCTGCAAACCGAAATCATGGTTTCACCGGCGACTTTCTCAATACCGTTTTCGCTGACGCTATAGCCGGAAGGAATGTAAAAGTTCTGCAAGTCATCTACGTCGGCAATGAAGGACAAGGAATGGATTTGGGCTTGAATTTCGTTGCGTCGCGTCAATAAGTCGTTTTGGCGAGAACTAATCTCGGTAGCTTTATCACGAATTTCGGCAAGCCAGTCTGTGACACTGACTTTTTTATCTTTAGCGTTACGATTACGCGAAGTTATTGCGCCTCTAAAGTCGGAAAAAGCTTTTTTATCGAAGACGCGAGCAAAAGCCGCTGATTTAATGACTTCTTCAGAAAAAACGGTGTCGCTGTCGAAGTTTTCAACATCTCTAATCTGTTTCAAAGCCCCGTTTTTTTCTGTGTCGAAGTCAGATATAGCCTTGTTGACTTCGCGGAGTTCAGTTTTCAGTGAATCAATCTGTAAGGTGTGTTCATCGTCAACTTTTTTTCTAGTAGAGGGTCTGAAATTTGAATGCAGATCGCGCCCGCGCCATTCGTGATAAATGTCCTTAGCGTTGTAGCCATTAAGCTCGGCGAAATGGTACAGAGTGCCGATGTCGTAGCCGTCGCGATTAAAGCCGTTCCATTTGTATTGGCATTCACCGTCTTTGAAACGTTCATCGGAGCGACTCCATTGCTCCCAGTCGCTACATTCACAGCCACTGTTTTTCAAAGCCATGCCGACAGCGAGCCAGTCATCGTAGGTTAAACTTGCAGGGGAGATAAAATCGAGCATCCGGCGAACGCGAAAAATACTAAAATCTCTGTCGTCAGAGAAGTTTTCATTAAATGTCTGCGTTGATTTAATCGGAGTTGTGGTAGTTGCTTGTACTTTTGGCGTTTCGGCTAGGAGCATCGCGCTCAATTTTTCGTCGAGTTCGCTGGAAGAAAAGCGCAAGTCGTTGACTTCAACAATGTGACAGAGCGGAGGATTATCCGTGCCGAGTTTGAAATTGAAAGTGCCAGGCGTGCGAAGTACACGAGGTAAGTCTCCCACGCCGTCAATCTTTTTCCCTTTTGTTTTAGCCCGAATAACGTCAAGCAAAAGATTGTTTCGACGTTTAAGTTCGTCGCGATTTAAGTCGGTGATAGCGATTGGAGTATCGAAGATATAATAGGCGTGAAGTCCGTATCCCGAATGAATAATCAAACTTGGAGTGAAGGGTAAAAAAGATTTAGCTTCTTCGAAGGAAGTAGCAAGGTTCTCGCTTTTATGCGCGTCTGAACAAATATCGATGTCAACGACACAAGCGATTTGATAAGAAACGACGGTCTCATCGCCGCGTTTGCCGTCAGTAGGTCTGACATAAACAGGATTAACGGAATGCCAAATATCAACGCCGTTTGAAGAAAGTTGGACAGCTTTTTTAGCCATATTCTCTCTTTGTGTTGCATCATTGATTTGAAAAGAGAAAATGCCGCGTTGTTTTGTCCACAGGTAAGTAAAATGTGGAGCTGTGATTTTTCCGTAGAGTATGTTGAAAAAATTTACTGCCGTGTTAATGCGACTTTGCTTTTCGTCGACTATTGTGGTAAAATTTCCATTGGAATTATTAGCACTTATAAAGTTTTGTTTTGCGCCCTCAGTGGCGTAATTTTTTTTGTCTTGAAGTGCGGATTCTGTTGTTGGAGATTCGGGTGGTTCTTTCATATTTTAGCCTCCTTTTCTAAACAAAATGTTTATGATAATTTTCTTGTTGAGTATATCATTAAGCTGATTGATTGTCAAAAAAAATAGCCCTGAAGGGCAGATACTTTTATTCGAGTCCTAAGATTTGGTTGCCATTCATATTTAATGCTTTTGCGAGTCTTATTATCGCGTGAACTGGGACATCACGTTCACCACGCTCATAAAATGAGAATCCTTGAGGAGAAATGTTTATAAGGTCGCCTAATTGTCTTTGTGATAGCCCTAAATCTTGCCGTATTTGTTTTAAGCGAGTGGCAAATTCTTTCCTATAATGTACTTGGATTTTTTTTTCAATGTTGCGATAAAGCATCTTGAATTTATTCATTAACTCTAAGACACTGAGAGAAGCACTGAAATATTCCATAACGGGAGCGGGACGTTGAAGCTCGGTTATTCTAATTCTTTCCGATTTAGATTTTTTCTTGTTATATTTGTCGAGGCGATTTTCGTTATGTCGATTGATTAGATGTCGAAATTTTTCCAAGCGGTCATGTATTGCTTTTATGGCATATAAATTTTTTTCCCAAGAATCAACGGAATCGTCCGTTACATTGTTTAGTGATTGTAAAATTTCTTCGTCTGATTTGTCTGCGTCAAAATAAAAATTTTTGAAGAAAGGACGTTGAAGAATACGCTCTGCGTTGAAGTCCCGAAAGGCGAAAGCATTTTTAGTTTTTGACATGACGACCGCCTCCATTATTTTTCGTCAAAGTAGCTTACATGTTTATATTTGTAGCGGTAAACGTTTCGTGTAGAGATTCATCTCCTAAAAGAAATATAACGCAAAAGAAGAGTTACGTCAACGTGAATGGAGTCAAACGAGAAAATTTCTGAACACATGTTTGCAAATTTTTTTAGCTGATTAGTCGCGTCCTAATGCGGATTTTATACACTTATCCGCAGGATAAGTGTTAAGTGAACTTCGTATGACACGGGAGAGGATTTACTGGTAGTTTTCTGACACAATTTACAACTCCCGAACAATTTGCTTTTGGATAAGTTCATCCTTTTCGAGGTCAGACAACAACTCCCAATCCTTTTCCATTTCGAGAAATTTACCATCTAAACGAGCGACGAGAGGAACAGCATGTGGTTCAGCAAGTAGCGCATCAGCAATAATCGCTACCAGTTCATTTTTACTTGAAGTGGAAATTTTAGTAGGATTAGTCACGGAGGGAATGACGCGGTAAACGTAGTTTTTCTTCAAGCGCGAATAACCGTTATCGAAAGCTTTGAAACGTTTTTCCGTTTCCTGCATTTTTTCCAACAAACTGCCCAACAACTTTTTTGTTTCCTCATACTCCTGAGCAATTTTTAAGTTTTTGCGAAGAATAGCGGTGGCAATGAGAGCAATTTTTTCTTGAGCATCGTCGTTTTGGCAAAGAGCCTTTAATCGGACGGATTCGCTGTCCAGCTGACTTTTGGTTTGCGCTAAATTTTTCCGAATGGTTTCTAAACGGATTTTTTCCTTCGTAATGTAATATTGTTCCTGAAGTTTTACGCCTAGATTAGTCCAGTCGGTGTTGTTGAAAAATATTTCTCGCTTACAATTTTCCGTCAAATCTCGCTCATATTGTGCTGATATCTTTTTGTAGGATTCTTGCTTGGCGTGGAATTTCTTCAAGTCACCGTGAAGGAAAATGTTGTTAGCAATCTCCAAAGCCTGACGAGGACTAATGACTTTGAACATTAAGCGATTTCTATGTTCAGTTGCTTGTTCGTATTGTTTCTTCAAGGAGCGATATTGTTGATACAAGCTATC
>AUXO011516204.1_pt1 | contig 12198 bp, 9 predicted proteins | sample 768731 | NCBI WGS metagenome assembly AUXO01 (sample SAMN02715735, study PRJNA202380) | gut metagenome | biome: sheep rumen | host: Ovis aries | place: New Zealand: Palmerston North | reverse complement strand
CGCTACTATCCCATCGGACGATCCTTCATGGGCGAGGGCAACGCCGCAATGGTAGCCGTGGCGCAGTCACAGATCGGCAACGTCGGCGGCGCTCCCTATTGGAGCTGGTGGGGCTTGGACTACCGTGTGGAATGGTGCGCGATCTTCGTAAGCTGGTGCGCCGATCAATGCGGCTATCTGGAAACAGGTGTGCTGCCGAAGATTGAGGGCGTGCGCCCCTATGTGGACTGGTTCAAGGAGCGCGGTCAGTGGCAAGGCCGGGACTATGAACCAAGCCCCGGCGACATTATCTTTTTCGATTGGGAAAGCGACGGCCTGGCCGATCATGTCGGGATTGTAGAAAAAGTAGAGGACGGACTGATCTACACCGTGGAGGGCAATTCCGGGGATCGTTGTATCGAAAACCGCTACTACCTCGGCACAGCGCCCATTTATGGGTATGGGACACCGGCTTAATAAAGAAATATGGGAACAAAAGAGCCTTGTGGGTAGCATCATTGAGTATGTGCCGGACTACGCAAAGAAAAGCTATGCGCCATGTTACCATGCAGAGCGGGAACGTACCATGCAGAGCGGGAACGAGAGCATAAGAGCATAACAGGGATTCAGCCTTTTACAACTGAGTCCCTGCCTCTATTCTTCATCATCAATAGGATATTCATTCGGCTCTGTAAAATCCAAAAACTCGCTTAGTGTCATATTAAATGCTACCGCAATCTGACGGAGAGTGTGTACGTTCGTATTTCTGCTGGTTCCTCGAATATTGTTGTCGATTGTAGATTGTTTCAAGCCGCTCAACGTAACTAAGCAGTTGATTGTAATGCCCAGTTCTTTGCAAAGTTGTTGGAGTCGGAGCGCAAACAGTTCATAGTACTGCATAGGGTTCTCCTGCGTCATACCTAGCCTATGGGAAGTTAAAAATATGATAGCAAATGAACCCTGCGAAATAAACCTTTGTATAATTGACTCGGGAGGGAATTACGACTATAACGCTTATACCTTTGCAAAGGCAATAAAGGCGCACCATTTTGCCTGTTGTTTGAAAAGCACCTATACTGTTGAACAGTAAAGCAGAGGGACAAAGTTATGTCTGAAAACAAATGATTCCATTGAATTAACACCGTTTTCATGCTATAGTGATTATACCAAACAGATCGAGTGTATCCAACGCTTCAAATCGTTTAGTTTCCAATCTGCTCTACTGAAGAGAGACGGGCTAGGCGATAAGCGTATGAAGCGAGCCTTTTATCTGAGGATAGCTATTCCGAGTTGGCTTCCGTCCAGATTCTGCTCACGGATGCAGTTATATTAAGGAGGGACTGGTATGTCAGCCTTAAAGGTATTTATCTCCTCAACATGCTATGATTTGACCTATGTAAGAGAAAGCCTGAGAAAGTTCATTTTAAGTCTTGGACACGAACCGATAATGAGTGATTACTCTGATATACTTTATGATCCCAGAAATCACACACATACTAATTGCGTAGACGCTGTTAACAATTGTGATATGCTTGTATTCATTATTGGGGGAAGATATGGAGGAAATGCTGTAATTGAAGCCGAGTCGTTGATTGATTTCGAAACAATCAAAAAGGAAACTCGAATTGAATCATTAACACGCAATGACAAGCATTCTATAACACAGGTGGAGGTATTAAAAGCAATACAACGCGGAGTTCCTATATATACTTTTGTCAAGCAAGATGTATATAGCGATCATCATCTATATGAAAAAAACAAGAATAATCCTTATTTGGATCAAATAGTTTTTCCATCTATAGAAAAAAAGGAAACGGCAAAATACATTTTTGAGTTTATTAACGTCGTTAGGTTAAGGAATCATGGAAATAATCTTTTTCCTTTTAATACAGAGGGAGAAATAGAGGAAACATTAAAAAAACAATGGTCTAGTTATTTTCAGAAGCTTTTAAAAGAGCAATATAATACAAGTGAGAGAAAAGAAAATAGTGCCTTAGAACAGAAAGTAGATGAATTGGAAAAGCTAATTTGGAAATTTATAAATGAAACTCCGAGAGACCGTAGATTGCTACCAGAGTCCAAACAAATATGCAAGAGGATCTTGTGGGTTGATGATTATCCTATTAATAACGAAACAGTAATTAAATTCTTTGAAGGGCAAGACATAGAGTTTGATATTGCGCTATCAACAGAACAAGGGTTAGAATTATATAAAAGAAACCTGTATGATGTTATAATTACGGATATGGGTAGGGGTAGCGAGAGAGATGCAGGGCTAATATTTATCAAGAAGCTTAAATTATTACATTGTCAAGTACCCATTGTTGTTTACTGTAGTTGGCAAGCAATTCAGACTTATGGTGACCAAGCAACAAAGCTGGGCGCATATAGTGTAGTTAATGGAATAGCCAACATTACTTCTTTGATAACAGACATGTGTGGCTTGAATAAATAGTAATACGCAAAAACCATGACGCCGGAATGGCACTAAAGGACTGGATGAAAGGAGCATAATATACACTTGGCCATACACTTGGCCTCTCTTCTCCTGTTCCTTTTATTGGACGAAGCATCTACTCAGATGATGATTATGCGTACTTACATAGGGTATGAGGCAAATTGCCAGAGAAAGCCAAGGCAAGAATAATTAATGATATTATGCAATGCGTTTCCCCGTGAAACGCATTGCTTTTATCTGTAGCGCATGATATAATCAGTTCGCGACGCAAACAGAATAAAAAGACGATTCATGGGAAAGAGTTTTACTTGGTAAAAACGCTTTCTCCACTTTGCTTTCCCCATGGATCGTCAAAGGTTTGCGTCGCGGCAAAGGAGTAAAGCGTTTTTCGGCGCGGTACTTCGGTGCCGCGCCTTTTTCATGTTCATAAGAAAACAGCCAGAGAAAACCTCTGGCTGTTACGGTTCAAGATTTGTTTCGTCAAAGTAAGGCGAATTGAAGAAATCCGAGATATTGATATTCAAGCCCTGGCATATCTCATGGATCAAACGGAGCTTGACCGAATCATAGGCGCAATTCACGATGTTTCTGGGACAGGGGACGGTTCCTTGTCCCACACCCTCTCCTGTTATAAGAATCAGCTGACGGCGTATGACGGGCAGCCGATCACCTATGACGCGATTGGCAACCCAATCTCTTACAGGGGCTGGAGCTTCACCTGGCAGGGCGGGCGGCAGTTGGCCAGCGCCAGCAATGGCACGACCAGTCTGAGCTTCGTCTACAACGAAAGCGGTCTGCGGACGGAGAAGACCGTCGGAAACACGAGCCACCTCTATGTCTACCGGGGCAGCACCCTTGTGGCGGAGATCACGGGCGACTACGCGCTGTACTTCCACCATGACGCCAACGGCGAGATCGTAGGCTTCACCTATGTCTCCGGCAACACAGAAGCGGAATACTTCTACCGCAAGAACCTCCAGGGTGACATCATCGGCATCGTGGACAGCACCGGCGCCAGCGTGGCCGAATACCGCTACGACGCCTGGGGGCAGATTCTCAGCGCGACCAGCACCATGGCCAGCGTCAACCCCATTCGCTACAGGGGCTATTACTTCGACCAAGAAACCGGACTCTATTACCTCCAGAGCAGGTACTATGATCCGGTGGTGGGGAGGTTTATTAATGGGGACGCATTTGCGAGCACTGGGAAGGGCATCCTCGGCGCCAATATGTTCGCGTATTGCGAGAATGACCCGGTAAATTGCAAAGACTCTTGTGGGAAGTTTTTAGAGTGGCTGTTTTGGCTAAAGGATGCATACGACTTTTGTTGTGATTTGTATTATATCTTTAGGGCTGATGATTCAGAAAGAGTATATGCATCAAGAAATGAAGACGGATCCATTAGAATTAACAACTCATACCGCATCAAAACATCTACTGTAAGATACTGTTACTCGATCTACCTAGACTATTTCAGCGAATATAGAGATGACATAGGAGGGACTGCTCTTGGTGTTGCTTTCGAGTGGTTATTTCATAATCTCGCGTATGATGGGCTTTCTGTATTGGAGTTTTTTGGTGCTGATGTCAAAGAGAAAAAGGAATCTGCTCAACACGCGGATGTTGGATACACCATTTTCAGTGACAAGCACAAATTAGGAGGAGTTGTGATGAAGGTGTCTTTTTGCCTTCTCCATCCTATTTCAGCAATCATTGATGGAATCACTGCACTGTCACAAGAAGCTAAATAGGGAGGATTCTGTATGAATAGGTATCGTAAGGACATCTGCGTTCTTTTGCTGCTTGTGGTTCTCGCATTATCGGGCTGCGACAGGTTTGTTACCCAGACGACAGACCTGGAGGACTATGGCGCATTGCCCGGAATCAACAGTTATTTGGAGCAACAGGCGAGGGAAGATTTTGATGCTCTGTTTCCTCCACAGATTGAGGCTTATTTCGAGGAAGTCAAGTATTATTATCGAGTCGATTGGAACGACCCCATTTATGAAATTGTATTGGAATTCACGATTCGATCTCAGGAAGACTTTGAAGCCTACCTGAGCACGCTTCCCTCTATGGATGAATTCCGGCCAAGTCCGTATCTTCCAGCCTATCTGGAGTACACGCGCGGAAAAAACTACGTGGACTTTGATCCTGTTGATGCAGAAGATCGAGCAAACGGTGCTGGCACTGAATACTTTCGAATCAATTGTGCCAAGATCCAAAAGATCATGGTGAACATGGAAACGCACCATGTTATTATAGCATGTTTTTATGACGAAGATGACGGAGGAACAGGGACGACAGAGGTCTATTATTTTCAGCACTTTCAAATTGACCCGCAGTTATTTGCACAGATCGAGAATCCAAAAAACAGGAACACGGGGAACTGAACACAAGGGGACGGTTAAGAGCAGAGAACACAGGGGACGGTCCCCTGCCCCACCGACCTCTACGAGCGAACATAGGGACGGTACTATGTGTTGACCTCTGCGAACATGAAAGTGCGTTCTGAGCCAAGGTGTGTTGAGTTCTTGTCCTCCCCAATTGCCTTCAAACGGCAAAGGCATGGTTTTACTCCGCCTAATTTGATTCGCAACGCAAACAAGTGAATCCCTCTTCGCCACCCCATGGGCTATTTCCAATTTGCCCATGGGGGTTTTTGAACGCAAAAAGGCCGCTGTGCATTATAAAAGCACAGCAGCCTTTTTGGGACAATCTTTCGGCATCTGAATCTTTCTCCCGGGGTGTCAGTGAAAGGCCCGAAGGGAAACGTTCCAAAGAATGAAATCGTTTCCCTTCTGTAGCCACCAACTTTCCCCACCCCAAGCGCAGTTTTTGAGCTGCGCTTGGGGTGGGGAAAGGAAGAATAATTACCTTTCAGATAGTTAAAATGTCACAAAAAGGCATAAAGAACAATTGCAGCGACCGAAAAAGAGCAATGCGGTAGCAGGCATAACGGCTTATTGCATTCTAAACTGAATTGCTATAGATTAAGAAAACTGCCAGAGGTGCGACTTGCTCGTATCTTTGGCAGTTTCGATTTGAATAAAAGAATTCATTGTGTTTCAAAGAATTGCACAAGACGCGTTTTCTGGAAATATGAAAAACGTGCGTTTCTGGGAATATAAGAAAATTATTGACAAATTAAATTATAAATGATTATATATTTTAGCAATCTACAAAGTCCCCCATATTATGCTTATCGGAGGAGAAATAATGTCAAAAGGAAAATTTATCGCATTTGAAGGCCTCGACGGAAGTGGCAAAACAACGCAAGCTAGAAGATTGAGAGATCGAATTAATGACTATCTAATTCACAACAACAGTTCAATTGTTTGTGAATTACAAGAAGAACCGTACCATGGTGATGTTATTGGAGGTGTAATACGATCTGTGTTATCTGGCCAAACAATTATGCCAGAGGATTCTTTGGCATATCTTTATGTTTCCAATCGCCTTACTCACATTTCAACAATGTTGCCAAAACTGGCAACTGGTAATCACATAATTTGTGATCGCTATTACTTTTCTAACTTTGCATATAACCAAACAAACAATGTATCGCTAGAAGATATTATTGCTCTAAATAAGCTTTGCATACAGCAACTACAACCTGAGGTCACTTTTTATTTATATGTTTCTCCTGAAATTGCAGAAAAACGGCGTGGGATTAATCGGAGATCAGTGGAATTAAATGATTCTCGTGAGAAGCAATTACAAGTATATAATAATTTTGAATTCATAATGGACAAGTTTTCAGATAATAACTATGAGCTTCATCACAATATTTGTAAAATAGATTGCGATCATTTAACAGAAGATATGGTTGCAGATGCCATTTGGGATTATCTCACTACGAATATATTTCCAAACAGGATTTTTTTCTAAGAAAGGGAGTGTAAAAATGACAACTACGGAAAAAAATAAAGATTCATCTTTCAAAGAAGAACCTCCAAAAAGCAATAAAACCCCAAATAATAACTATATACCCACATCTAGACCTCAACACGCCGCGCCAAAAAAGGATAATACTCTTATTGTTTCGCTTCTGTGGGAAACCATAAGAAAACATGCACTAACTATAGCCACAGCCATCATAACTTTAATAGAGAGCCTTTCCTTGATTCTTAACATGTTTTCCATTCCCGGGGAAGAACAATCAACTGTGGGGATCTCAAGCAAAATGATTTTTCCACTGTTTTTATACATAATTGCAGTTATTATTGCGGTAATCTCGTTAATTATATGTATTGTCATTGCAATGAAAGAATACAGAAGAAATAGCAGAACGGTGTTTTCGGAATTCGATAAGGACAAAATTGATGAGTATTTGTCCGATTTTATAGAGTCTGGAGAATCAGTTGTAGTCCTAAGTCATGATATGAGTTGGATAAACAATAGTAATAGAGCGATGCTAAAGCAAAAAGCAAGAAACCACGAACTGCATCTTTTCCTTCCACACGAAACCGAAGAGGTTAAAGAACTAGAGAAATTGGGAGCGGAAGTTAGATATTTTCAGAATATTATAGGTGACCCCATAACATTTCCTGTAAGGAGCAGAATGACACTGATTAATTGGAACAAAGTATATACAAAACTTACTTATCCAACAAAAAAAGATGGGTTACATATAAACTATGAATTCAGCGCAGGTGAACCAGCAAATCAATTAGCACAAGATTTGATTAATCTTCTCACCTTTGTCTCCGAAAAAGGGACAGGAGAAGAATCTTTAGATTATATACTTAATGAGTATATTAGGTACTCTCCCGATGAACTTTATGTAAAACTAAGTTATCAAGATAGGGTAAAAATTCAAAACTGGTATAACAATTATTCTAAATCAGGTGGGTTTTCATGTCAAAACGCGTTTAGCCTGATGCGTGAGCTTCTCAGGTATGAGGATATTGATTTAAAACCGGATGAAGAATTTACTAGAATAAAAGAATATATCTGCAGGGAGTATGGTATTATTCCTAATTCCTTCTTGAAAATGTATAGTGATTTTCGAAAAATGCTCCAGATTTAATATGGCTTCTCTTTTGTTAACTTGAAAACAGCATGTGCGTCTAAATACAAGGCAACAGGAATATGGAAAAGAGAATACAACAAGTAGAGCCTCGCGGTGTCCTCAAGTAAAGCTCTATAGACGAAGCAAACTGCCAAAGATGTGTCTTTATCGCATCTTTGGCAGTTTATTCATTTTTGCTCAATTAGGAAAACGCTTCCGGGATCAGTTCCCTGCGTCTCCGAGAGAGAAAGCAACTGAACAAATAACCGAAGGCAGGGACGCGATTCGTGTCCCTGCCAGTTTTTCGCATCGAACCAATCTTGCCATCCTGAGCGAAGCGCTGCGAAATCGAAAGATCCTCTAATTGCATAAATATGGTCGCTTTAGGAAGTGGTTTTTTCTCGTTACCGTTTTTGATTGAACATCTTCATTTTTCTAATCTGGAAAGCCTTATTTTTTGCTTCTTGCTGTTGGGCTTTTCAGGGAAAAGATAACTCACTTCGCCCGCTTGCAGCAATTCATTGATTACAGAGCGCAAAGTGTCCGTTAGTTTTTTGTATCCCAGCACAGAGGCGAGCTCCGTCATGGACAGTTCGCCGTTCTTTTCAAGTGCTTCAAAAACCATTTTCGTTATCGTTTCTCGGCTTTTTCGTGAAGATACTTTTTGCGTTTCTTCCGCAACTTTTTCTCCCTGCAAAAAAACAGGATGGATGGGAAGAATGACTCGAAAATAGCTTCTATCCTCATCGGTTTGGAACACTGGCAGTTCAGAACCATTCCGCTTCATTGCGCTAAGGATAAGCGGAACGCCGGTGTTTCTGCCTTCAACCATCTTTAGTTCTTTTAAGAAATCTCCGATTCGACGATTTCTATACCGGCTGGAGACGAGTACTCTGTTTTCCAAATCTTTGTCTGAGATAGATCGATCTGGCCCTGGCAGGCTTAAAATCTCCATTCGCTCTGGAGTAATCGTTACAGTTATCGGCTCGTGAATCTGATAGGAACGATGATAGATTGCGTTGCTCAAGGCTTCCTCCACAGCGCGGTACGGCCAGTTGAAAACGCGGATCGCCTCAGCCCTATCCGGGACTTTCGTCACATATTCTGCAATTACATAGTTTTGAATATAGGCGAGCGCATCCCTTAATTGGCGATCCAAGGGGCCTGTGAAAATGCGTTCTCTCATCCCAATCCCGGTAGGATCCGGCTTATCAACAACTTCGATCCGACTGTACGGGAAGAATTTGTCCGGATGTTCGTTAAAAAACATAAGCCCGGCGTTGACAGGCTTGCGACTCTCTGATGGACCGCGAATCAATTGCATGTCTGTTGCGACATCTTCGACTGTCCTGGATAGTGATCCTTCATATAATTCGCTCTCAACTGCATGGAGATATTCTGACAGAAGGCTTGACCGGATGTCCGCTATTTGGGCGCGATAATTGACCCTGTCATCGAAAGGAATGTTTCGTGTTAGGCCTATTAACTCTCGCTCTTCCAGATAATTGGCCTTGACAGTACTTGAGGCTTTTCGGATATAGTAGACTTTCTCGCTCTTCTCCCTGCTTTTTTCGGAATACACTCTTTCAGGGCACTTGTATGGCCTGTTTTCGCCTCCCGGTATCCAAAGGACCAGAATGTTTTTTTCGTCATGTATCGCAGGTTCAACAATGGGAATGTAGCGTGGCTCAATCAGGTTGCATTTGTTCAGAATGTCTTTCTGGATTGTATCAATAGTTTCAGGATCAAGCCCTTTGATTGGAAGGGATGGTCGGCCATTCAACTCATCTACTCCGATCAAGATGTATCCGCCGCCTAGATTATCAAAATCGTTTGCAAAGGCTGTAATAGAGTGAAGAATAGGTTCCGGATTTCAATCCCTTTTGTATTCTATTCTTGTGCTTTCTACAACTCGCTGGTTGACAAGGTCATCAATATTAACTGGTAGTGCCATATTCTGTTCCTCCCCGTATGACTCTCCTTTTAGTATGCCCTTTAACTCTCCCTTATTATAGCAAGGGGAGAGTGTCGATATTTGCACCTAATTTTGCGGAGAGCGAAAGAAATTGCACACGCAATAAAGGATGCATCACACACCATGGAGGAATGTGTGATGCATTTTTTCGCGTTTGTGCGGGAGAATTGCGCAGTTGGTATGAGATAATGGCAATCGACAGGGAGCTCTGCTACAGTTCTTCACAGGGAGGTGGGCCTGTCGGCGAAGGACTCTTAACGGGACATGAAAATAAACATGTCCAATGCAACAAGGGATCGATCAAAGAGAAAGGAGAAAATATGCAGAGCATGAGGAAGAAGCTGTTGTCACTGCTGCTGGCACTTGTTATGCTGTTCCATCTCTTCCCGGTCACAGCACTTGCTGAGGACGGAGAAGACGCCGGAGAAATGCCGCAGCCGGAAGGGACAATTCTCGCCTCCGAAGGATGGGAGGAACCCGTCCCAGTCGGAGAGGACGAGAGCAAACGAGAAGAAAACATCAAGCAATTTCGCATGCCGGACGGGAGCTGGCTGGCAGCGTACCTCTGGGTAAAGCGGGTTCCCATCAAAACGCGGAGAAAACCCGCTGCGGGATCCGGGTACGCCTGTTGAACGGAAGCACAGAGGTGGACAGCAAAATCCTTGATGCCAATACGGATTGCCCGGAGTGGCAGTTCCTCTCCGGCAGCGTTCGGGCTACTGGCGCCTACGATACAGTTGAATTTTCCTTCATCTATGATTATAATACAAACAGTAGTTCCTTTGACGGAGCCCAGCTGTTCCGGGAGAAGTTTGCCTACGTCCTGCACTACGACGATGAAGGCCGCCTGGACAAGATTACCGATCTGGAAGGGAGGGAAACGACCTATACCTACCGGGGCACGACCTCGGACGTCACCTCGATCACACTTCCCGGCGGGGCGCAGTACAGCTACAGCTATTCCGACAGCGGTCTGTTGCTGAGCGCCGTCAGCGACACGGGTGTGACCAGCAGCTACAGCTACGACGCCTATGGCAATCCCACGGGCGCCAGCATCACCGGCGGCAATGAAAAGAGCCTGACCAGCTCCATGACCTATACCTCGGATGGGAACATGACCGCCTCTGCGACGGGCAACGACGCCGAGACGGTTACTTATACCCACGACACCGACCGCTCCCTGGTGCTGAGCGTCACCGATCCTGCGGGCACGGTAACGACCAACACCTTTGACGTGCTGCGCCGCCCGCTGAGCACGCAGACCGTCAGCAGCTCCGTGACCAACACCTACAGCGACGATCTTCTGGTGGGGATTTCCCACACTAACACCGCCAACAGTTCCACGGATTACACGCTTTCCTACACCACGGCGGATCTGCTGTACTCCGTCCAGGTAGGCAGCAGCTACACTCTGGTGCAGAACAGCTACAACCCCGGCACCTGGACGCTGGCACGGCAGGATTACGGCAACGGCGCGGGCTGGGCGTACAGCTACAACGAGTTTGACCAGGTCACCGCCCGCTGGACGACCAACGGCACAGCCGGCGTGGAGTTCCAGTACTTCTACAACAGCGAGGGTGCGCTGTCAAGAGCGGAGCAGTACGAAACGACCCTCTCCAGCGGCTCGATCACAGATCGGACGCGGGTAAATACCGAGCGCTACTACTACGACACCGGCGACCGGCTGATCCGGGTCAGGGAGACGGACGGGAACGGGAACTAGCACGAGTTCCGATGGACCTATGACAGCAACGACCAGGTGACGGAGCTGGTGGAGGCGGTCAACGGGCAGAGCTTTACCTATGCCAACAGCTACAACGGGGACCAGCAGCCCACGCAGAGCAGCTATGGCAACGTGCTGGAAAGCTTCACTTATGACGGGCTTGCCGCCTGAGCCAAAGCGCGGTAAGCTATAGCAACAGCACCGCACTGACGACCAACTACGCCTACCGGGATCTGGATGCCACGAGAACCACCACGCAGGTGTCCGCGCTCCAGAACAGCTTCGGCAACCAGAGTGAGAGCTTGTCCTACACCTATGATACGAAGGGCAACATTCTCTCAGTCAGCGATGGGACGCATACGATCACCTACGAATACGACGCGCTGAACGAGCTGACCTGGGAGAAGAACGGCGTTGAGGGCAAGGCCTGGAAGTACAGCTATGACCTGGGCGGCAATATCCTCAGCAAGACGGAGTACAGCTACCAGAACGGCACCGTGGGCAGCACGCCTTTGTCCACCGTCACCTACACCTATGGGGACGCCAACTGGCCGGATCTGCTGACGTCGTATAATGGGAGCTCAATCACCTATGACGCAATCGGCAACCCGCTCTCCTACCGGGGCTGGAACTTCACCTGGCAGGGCGGACGGCAGCTTGCAGCGGCAAGCGACGGCACCACCAGTCTGAGCTTCGTCTACAACGAGTCTGGTCTGCGCACGGAGAAGACCGTCGGAAGCGATAGTCACCGCTATGTCTACCGGGGCAGTACACTGGTTGCAGAGATTACGGGCGACTACGCGCTGTATTTCCACCATGATGCCCGGAGTGAGATCGTTGGCTTCACCTACGCCTCCGGCAACACCCAGACGGAGTATTTCTACCGCAAGAACCTCCAGGGCGATGTGATCGGCATCGTGGACTCCGCCGGTGCATCGGTGGCCGCGTACCGTTACGATGCCTGGGGCCAGATTCTCGACGCATCAGGCACCATGGCAAGCGTGAACCCGATTCGTTACCGGGGATATTACTACGACGGAGAGTCGGGA